>UMGS01002260.1_pt1 | contig 10377 bp, 9 predicted proteins | sample 1965341 | NCBI WGS metagenome assembly UMGS01 (sample SAMEA4836079, study PRJEB28245) | human gut metagenome | biome: gut microbiome; material: fecal sample | place: Denmark | collected 2008 | reverse complement strand
TTCCGTAAGGAATTGCATAATATTCATCAAAACCTCTGAAATGGTCTACACGTACCACGTCATAAAGTTTAAAGCAATATTTTAAACGCTGTATCCACCACGCAAACCCCGTAGAAGCATGATATTCCCAATTATACAAAGGATTTCCCCACAGTTGTCCCGTTGCTGAAAAAGCATCCGGCGGACAGCCGGCAACTGCTGTGGGTTCTGAATTTTCATCAAATTGGAAAAGCTCAGGATTTGCCCACGCATCTGCACTGTCAAAAGCAACATAAATGGGAATATCTCCAATAATAGAAATCCCTCTCTCATTAGCAAATGCTTTCAGCTTCTGCCACTGCTTTGTAAACTCATACTGCTGAAAACGAATAAACTGCACTTCATCTGCCAATTCCTGCTTTTTCTGTTCTAACGCCTTTGCATCTCTGCATTTTAAACGCTCTTCCCACTGACTCCAGCTAATACCGTCAAGGCTGTTTTTAATTGCCATATAAAGGCTGTAATCTTCAAGCCAAAATTCATTTTCCTTTACAAAATCATAAAAATCCTCATCTGCCTCAAAACGTGCAAAAGCTTTTCTTAAAATAGAAAAACGCTGGTAATAAATTTTTTCATAATCAATATAAGAAGGATTATCTCCAAAATCACACGCATCACATTCCTCTTTTGTCAAAAGACCATCCTCTATCAATGTTTCTAAATCTATATAATAAGGATTTCCTGCATAAGTAGAAAAAGATTGGTATGGCGAGTCCCCATACCCCGTAGGACCTAACGGCAAAATCTGCCAATATTTTTGTCCTCCTGTCTTTAACTGTTCCACAAATTCATAAGCTTCCTTTGAAAAACTGCCAATTCCATAAGCTGAAGGCAGTGATGAAATCGGAAGCAGCACTCCGCTCGCTCTCATTTTTCTTTCTCCTTATATTCCTGTTCTTTCTCATGCGTTTCCGGTAACGATATCGGTAACGTTTCCAATACTTTGTAAAAATACAATAGCATATTTTTCCCTAAAATGCAAGAAGAAACAAATTTTATTATGATAATATGATAAACTGTGATATAATAAAAAAAAGAAAATTTTTAAATAATGTTGAAAAGCCTTATAGAGCAAGGAGGTATCGCAATGAAAAAAGCAACAAAAATTTTAATAGCTGCAACTCTTTCCCTAGCTGCCCTTTCTTCTATTATCTATACAGAAAAAAACACAAAACTTAATACCACAGACGTTATAGACATTCGTAGCACTGAAAACTCAAATGTAACCTTCAGTGAGCCAATGAGTTTCTCAGAAATGGTAACGCATTACGCTGAAGCAGCCGAGATATCCTACGATAAAGCTCTCAAATTATTTCCTGAAGAAAACGCTGACAGCGACACATCTTCCAAATGCCATCGAATATTAAATATACCTCTTGATGTGACTGCTACTTATAAGCCTCAGCTGGAATTATACTGTGAAACAAGTGAGTCGGGACATTATTGGGGATTATCCAATATATACCTTGTAAATATGGAAAAAAATCACGATGGTTCTTCAAAACAGTTTTCAGGCGATGTGGATATGTGGTTTAGAAATGGATATGAGCTTGAATATATCGTGAATGGAGATTTTTACAACAATGGTACAATGACCATGTCTGATAATACAGATTTAGACTTTGCAGAAGACAATTATGTGCATATTTCATTTACGACATCTTCTTCTATTATGCCGGTTCACTACCAATATTGCTATGACCACCAAACACTGACTTTTCAAAATTAGCAGATTAAAATCTATATTTTTAAAAGGCTGCATCGTAAAGAGGAATATCTGATATGAAAAAGTTTACAGCATTTAACCATAAAATTTCTGTCTATTTTGTTCGCATAACAGCATGGATAACTTTTTTTGTAACCGCTTATATACTTTTATCAACTTCAAACTTATGGTATGACTGCCCTGCTCTAAGTTTAACCTGTGTTCTTTCCACGTGTTTTGTAGATTTTAAAATAGACTACGCCAATATGTCCCCTTTGAAAAATTCTATCCTTTTTATGCTCAAATGGACTGTTCTTATTTTAGGTGCTTTCCTAATATATAAAACAGCCTCTTACTTTCCATTTAAGCTGTAACTCTACGGAAAGATGGTCTTTTTTATTTCTGGAAATGTATAGTTTTTTACATTTCCAGAAATTTTAAAATTCCTCGCTTTAACAGTTCTGAACACGGCACTGCCGAGAGGAGGAAAAGAAACATAAAAATAAAATCTATTATTGAAAGTGTTCCTATGGGCAGTGAAAACTGAGATACGATGATGGAATACAAGAACCAATAAACTTTATAATACACAAGCAAACTAATAAGAAAGAGCACTGTATATATCTTTCTTTTATTTACAGAAATAAATTCTTTCACTTTAACTCCCCTCTCTCAATTCCATATACGTATTATACATAAAATCGCTGTTTACAAAATGACCCTTTTCTTACATATATGGCTTTATCCTAAACACTGTCTGCTCTCCGATTTTTTTACTCTCCAGCTCAAATAAATTCTCTTTCGTCGCAAATAAATTTTTAGGATTTCTTCCTATAATTAAATACTGATTTTTATCATCTAAAGAAATATACTTTCTTATATCGTCATCTAATAAAATGTCTGCATTATCAATAACAATCAGTTTCCCTTTGGTACGGACAATTATCTCTTTTATATTTTTCTGATAATCATAATTATCCATACACAAAATTTTAGAATTGAGCGCCATACACTCTCTAATAAATGAGAAGGTTGCTGTCTTTCCTGTTCCGGAGTCCCCCATTAAAATCGTTATGTTGTTTGTAAATGTAAAGTCTACTACAAACGAGGTGTGCACTGTTGAAAAATGCTTCATCACAATCGGTTTACTTTTCATTTTCCCACCACTCCTTTAACTCCTCATAATCTTCAATTACTTTACATTCGCTTGTCTGAACCTTTACATGTTCCATATTAAAAGGAATTATTGCATAATCACTATACACATATCCTTGCTCAAAGCTATACAATATTTCTAAGGCATTATTTCCACATTCTTTTAAGCAAAACACCTTGTCCGGAAAATACAACACATTCAATACTGTTTTACACCCCGTGGAAAGTTGATCTGTATTCAATGTAATATCTTCAAATCGTGAGCGAATTTTATATTTACTAAGAAGCTCCGAGCAATCTATCATTTTAATATATTTTGCTGCCCTCTCATCTAATTTAGCTGCCGTGTTTTGATTAAAAAATATGTCATTCAGTTCTATATATTCTTTATCCTGAGGTATATCCTTCTTGTTCTTAAAAATCGTTATCATGCCACTACCTCCAATCCAACCTTAGGAAACTGTGTTTTCAATGAACTTCCTGCATAAATCCGTTTCATTTTCTCAACCACAGATAGTTTGCTATTATCTAATCCACAGATGTCATCTTCCTGTCGCTTCTCCCATTCGCAACAAGACCTTATCCAACATTCTCCAAGAACCCCTTTTGACACTTCAAACCCGGTATTTCTCGTCAAATCAAACAGAAGCCTTGCTGTTAATTGCTCAATATTATGTTCTTCAATATTTTTATCATATTTCACAATTTCTTGAATTTCCTTATAATCAAGATTATCATTCTGTAAAGCTTGCACAAGTTTATGTCTTGCCTCAATCATTCCAGCTCTTTTTTCCAAAAATTCATCTTCCGAAGCATAAATCCACTCAATTAGTTCTTTAAATTCTAAAAGAATATACTCAAAACAAATTATATCCAACAGAAAAACATTTTTCTTCTCATCTGCATATTTTTTTTAATATTTCTGTTCCATCACAATCTGCAAATTATCAAAAGAATTATCAAAAACAATGATGTACTTATTCTCTGCATCCTGTAATGCTTTAACTGCCTTCACTAATTCACTATTGTTCTTTTTGCTTTCAACGATTACATCCGGACAAAGTTGTTCCATGAAACTTATCCAAAATGTATAACTTGCTTTTCCTTTTCTGTCTTCTATCCATAAATACGTTTTAGCCATGACTAGCTCACCTGCTTTCTGCACTCTATTTTAACTGATTTCCACCTATAGCACAAGGAAATGAGCAAAAAGAAAAAGCCGCATTTCTGCGACCTTTCTTAATCATTCTATGCAAGTTATTTAAAAAATCCTGCTATAAAATCCCTATCAATCTCTATCGTTTCTTCTGTTTACAATAGTCAACAGTCTTAAAAGCTGCGTCAGTGACACAGCAAGCGCCGCCACATAAGTAAGCGCTGCCGCTGTCAGCACCTTTCTGGAGCCTGCGATTTCCGTATCCGTCAGAATATTACATCCCTCAATAGCACGAAGGGCTCGTCTGCTGGCATCAAATTCCGTAGGCAATGTCAAAAGCTGAAACAGTGTAGACAAGCCAAAGCACGCCACTCCCAAATAGGCAAGCTCACCCATTGCAGAACCTGTTCCTGCAAATAAAAGCCCTACTAAAATCAAAGGCATGGCAAGCTTTGAGCCCAGATTGGTAATGGGTATAATGGCATTTCTAAGCTTAATAGGTACATATCCCTGCGCATGCTGAATTGCATGTCCTGCCTCATGCGCCGCTACTCCGATTGCAGCCGTAGAGGTTTGGGAATATACACTGTCAGAAAGCCGGATAACATTACTTCTCGGATCATAATGGTCTGTGAGATTTCCTGCCACTCTTTCAATCCTCACATTATACAAGCCATGTGCATCCAATACTGCTCTGGCTGCATCCCGTCCTGTCATATTCCGCAGGGAATACTGTGAGGAATATTTCCGGAAGGTACTGTTCACTTTAGAACTTGCCCACATGGCAAAAAGCACTGCGGGTAGAACATACGCAATATACGTATAATCAATATACATTTTTTTCATCTCCTATAAAATCAGTACTAACAGTATATTCCCCACACCTATTCTTATACAAGAAACAAAGCATAAATTAATTCTAAAGTTTTTATTCTTTTTCAATTCCTGCTGTTTCAATAATAAATTTTACTTTTCCGTTCATGTCCTGACTTGCTCCGTCAAATGCTGTATAAGCTTTATCAGCATCCTCCACGGCTTTCAAACGGTCTAAAACAGTTTGCAACTCTCCGTTTAAAACATCACTTAATTTCTGAATACCTTCTTTATCAAATTCAGCCATTCCGTCTGCCAGTTTTACTGAGCCATCCTGAAGCTGTGTTACACCGGATTTTAATTCTTTTCCTCCTGATGCAAGCTTAGAAGTTCCATCCTTTAAGGAAGAAGCTCCTGATGCAAGCTGTGCAATACCATTGCTTAATACACCTGCTCCCTGATTTAAAGTATTACCACCTTTTAAAAGTTCCTGACTGCCTGCTGTAACCTGTGCTGCTCCTTCATTTAACTGTTCATTATTTTGATTTAATTCCTGTGAACCGCTCTGAAGCTGTGCTGTTCCATCTGCCAGACTGGCTGCTCCCTGTGTAAGCTGTTCTATACCTGTACTTAACTGTGTTGCTCCATCTGATAATGCTTCCAGTCCTCCCTGTAATTTCTGAGAGCCTACAGCAACTTGTGCTGCTCCTTCATTTAATGCAGTATTCTGTTTACATAATTCCCCACTTCCTGCTTTTAATGCAGCTACTGCATCTTTCAAAGTAGATGCCATTGCAGAAAATCCGCCCAGAGGCTTTACAGCTTCCCCAAAAGCTGTTACACCCTTTGTCAATTCCTCTGCTCCTGCTGCTGCTGTTTGAGCTCCTGTCTTTAACTGTCCAATCTGCTCCTGAACTGCTCCAAAATCTGTACCTGCAATTTGCTGCTGTACTGCTGACATCTGTGCCTGAATATTCTTCAACTGAGCAACTGCCTCTGTATTTCCTGCATTTACCGGAACCTCAATGTTAGCAGAAGTTTGAACACCTACCGAAATATTACCCAGATTTGACAAAACTGCCTGTTGCTGTTCTTCTGTTAAGCCTGCGGCTGAAAGTGCAGCCGCTACATTGGTACGCTGCTGTGCGTTTGCCTGTGCATTCACTGCTGCATTTTCTTTTGCAATGGCTGTTTTCGCCTGCTCTGTGGCTACTGCTGAACCGTTATCATTTAAACTTCCAATATAATTTTCAATAATTCCGGCTGCACCTCCTGCACCTTGGGCTACTCCACCTGCTGCCTGTGCAAGTGCTCCTACGCTGGCTTCCATATTCCCCGCAGCAGCTTCAGCCTGTTTCGCACCCTCCTGTAACTGTCCTGCTCCGTTAATTAAAGCTTTTGAGCCTTCTGTAATTCCTTTTACTGCTTCCGGAAGCTGTTCTGTCTGACCAAGTGCTCCCTGTATCTGGCTGTTCAGCAATCCCAGACCTTTATCTACCTTATCAACACCTGCTGTATATGCACCAACACCCTCTTTTAATGTCTGTGCACCATCTTTCAAATCTTTACTTCCTGTACTTAAATTTCCAATTCCCTGAACCAGTGCTTCTTTCTTCTCATTCAGAGTATCAATGCCACCTTTTAAAGTAGATGCTCCTTCTGCTGTTTTAGCAATACCTTCTCCTAATTTCGCAGAACCTGCTGTATAAGAACCTACACCTGTCTGTAACTGAGATGCGCCATTTTCCAGAGCTTCCATACCCTGTGTCAGACGAGAAATTCCGCTTAATAACTCACCTTTACTGCTGTTCATCTTATCAATACCGTTTTTTAACTGTCCGGCACCGTTATCAGCGCTATTTAATCCATTTACAAAAGTATCTGCAGAAGAATTCAATTTTGAAATACCGTCTTGTAATTCTTTGCTTCCTTTCACTAATGCTGTAGAAGATTCTGTAAGCTTATTCATGTTTTCCTTTAATTCATCTGCACTGTCTATTTCACCCAGATTTAATTCATCTAAAAGTCCTGTAGTTGCCACTGTTGCTGTCATAGATAACTCAAAATCTTTTACATCCGCTGTGATTTCCACAAAATCCGGAATTTCCAAATCTTTTAATTCCTCTGTTTCAGAAAGCTGCAAACTGTCAGAAAGTCCCGGAAAACCAAACCCCACAGCAATATTATTGTTACCGTCTGATAACACCTTACCATTTTCAATTTCTATGTTGGTAAATACATCTGTTGGTAAAATCATAGCTGTCATCATCATAAAAGGTGTATAAATTTCTTCTTTATTGCCGTTTACTTCTGCTGTTTCCTGTTGTTTATTTTCATAATCAATACGAATTTTCACTTTTCCACTTTTCCCAGCCAGATCAGAAGGTTGAATTTCCTTTCCATCTAAATAATAAGTAAGATTTACACCTACAGGAAGTTCCTTTGTTGTTTCTCCTTGATAATAAATATCTTTTCCATTAGCATCCCATGTAAGACTGCTGTCGCTTCCCTGTTTAAATCCTTCATCACCTTTTACATTTTGAATATTATTTAATTCACTTTTATCTGTAAGCTGTGTATCGCCATCTATATTTTTTAACCAGTTACTTACAATCACATTTTCAGATTTTCCATTTTCATCTGCATTTACATATACGGTCTGCTCTTTCTCCGGAACTGCTGCCAATACAGAAGTTGTAGGGAGCATTACGGACATCATGACTGCCATACCTGTCAACATAGCCTGAACATTTTTTTTCTTCATATTAAAAAACCTCCTATTTCTGTTTTCTTAATCTAAAATTTTTACTTGTTTTACATATAACTCCATCAAAAATCCAGTACATTGCCGGTAAGAACAAGAGAACAGACGCCATACTGATTAACGCACCCCTTGCCATAAGCAGGCACAAGGAACTAATCATATCAATCTTAGAATAAAGTCCAACTCCAAAAGTAGCTGCGAAGAAACTGAATGCAGATACCATAACCGGTCTGATACTGCTTCCCAGTGCAATACTAATGGATGTTTTTTTATCATGTCCGAAACATCGTTCCTGCTCATATCTGCTGGTCATCAAAATAGCATAATCAACCGTTGCTCCTAACTGAATTGTCCCAATTACAATCGATGCTATAAAAGGCAACTCTGTTCCTGTCAGGTACGGAATACCCATGTTAATAAAAATTGCACCTTCAATTACCAAAACCAAAATAATCGGCAATGAAATAGACTTAAATACAAACAAAATAATCAAAAATACTGCCAAAATTGAAACTGCACTTACAACCTTAAAGTCATGGTCTGTAATCTCAATTAAATCCTTAGTACATGGTGCTTCACCTACCAGCATTCCTGCCGGGTCATACTTTTTCAGAATTTTATTTAATTCATCAATCTGCTTATTTACTTCATCTGATGCTGTCTGATACTGATTTGTAATTAACATCAATTCATAATTATCACTTTTCAAAATTTCTTTTATATCATCAGGAATCATACTTTCCGGGAAAGACGGACCAATAATTGTTTCCAGTCCTAATACCTCTTTTACACCTTTAACCTTTTTCATTTCATCAATCATTTTATAGGTGTCTTTTTCTGAAATTTTATTATCCAGCAAAATCATGTGGGCTGCGCCCATATTATAATCTTTCTGAAGCTTTTCATTTGCCTGAATAGACTCTAATTCCTTTGGCAAACTGGAATCCAGATTATAATAAACTTTTGTATTTGCCTGAAAATATGCAAATGGAATAAACAACGCTACACATAAAAATGCAAGAGCCTTATGATGTTTCACCAGAAATTCCGGCACTTTTGGAAAATCCGGTATTAGCTGGCGATGTTTTGTCTTTTCCAATGCTCTATCAAAAATCATAATCATGGAAGGCAATACTGTTACACAACAGATTACTCCGAAGATAACACCTTTTGCCATAACAACTCCTAAATCCATACCCAATGTAAAGCTCATGAAACAAAGAGCAATAAATCCGGCAATTGTAGTAATAGAACTTCCTACAACAGATTTAATGGTAGCTGCAATGGCCTGCGCCATGGCTTCTTTATGATTATCACCAAATCGTGCTCTCTGTTCCTGATAGCTATGCCACAGGAAAATGGAATAATCCATAGTAACACCCAGCTGAAGTACTGCACTCAAAGCTTTTGTAATATAAGAAATCTCTCCTTGGAATACATTCGTTCCCATATTATAGGCTATGGCAATTCCGATACTCGCCAGAAATAAAAACGGGATTAAATAAGATTCCATGGTAAGTGCCAGAACAATACAGGACAATACAACAGCGATCAATACGTAAACCGTAACCTCTGACTCTGCCAGATTTTTTGTATCTGTAACAATTGCTGACATACCACTGACAAAGCATTGTTTTCCTGCCAACTTACGAATATCTCCGATTGCATCCATTGTTTCATCTGCAGATGTTGTTGTATCAAAAATAATAAACATCATCGTTGAGTCATCTGCAAACAAAACTTTTTTAATTTTTTCCGGTAACATCTCTGCCGGAATACTGATGTCTGACAAGCTGTCATACCAGACTACTTTGGCAACATGGTCTACTTTTTCAATTTTTTTCTTTAAAGCAGCCACATCTTTATTTTCCATGCCTTCACAGACAAACATGGAATACGCTCCTGTACCAAATTCATCTACTAGAATATCCTGCCCTTTCATAGTTTCAATATCATCCGGTAAATAATACAGTACATCATAGTTTACTCTCGTATTCAAATACCCAATTGCTGATGGAATTAACAGCAAAAGACTTAAAATAAAAATCGGAATACGAAACTTAACAATTTTTCTTCCCAACTTTAGCATGATCTTTCCTCCCTTTATGACTATTGGTCATTTATTGTTATACTCCAAAACTGACTAATAGTCAATATATGTTTTATATATTTTATGACTAAAAGTCATTTTTATTTTTATGCAAAATGTGGAAAATTTATTACAGCTGTTTTTTCATTTGACTTTTTGGCCGTTTCATTTCTATAATTGAGCAAGAACTTTAAGTTTTTTGGAAAAAGAGGGTTGGAGAAATGAGTAAAATTGATAACAATAAGCAACAAAAAAGGGACTCCCTTTTAGAGTCCGCTTTCTCTTTATTTATTAACAATGGTTTTAACAAAACTTCTATCTCGGATATCGTAAATCAGGCAGGTGTGGCAAAAGGTACTTTTTACCTTTATTTTAAGGATAAATACGATATCCGCAATCATTTAATTAGCCATAAGGCCAGTCAGGTATTTCAAATTGCCTATAATGACCTTCTGAAACATGAAAGTATTACAGACTTTGAAGAACAAGTGCTTTTTATCATTGACAATATTTTGAACCAGTTAGCAGCAAACCATAACCTTGTAAAATTATTGTCAAAGCATTTAAGCTGGGGATTTTTCAAAAATTCTCTATTCTTTGCTCCCGGCAAGGATATACCGCCTATTTATACTATTTATGAGGATTTACTGGCAAAG
>UMGS01015188.1_pt1 | contig 10383 bp, 10 predicted proteins | sample 1965341 | NCBI WGS metagenome assembly UMGS01 (sample SAMEA4836079, study PRJEB28245) | human gut metagenome | biome: gut microbiome; material: fecal sample | place: Denmark | collected 2008 | reverse complement strand
GACTCAACGCCTTCATCAATGCCCAGGGATATGCCAAGACAGGCATGTACACCGTGCTCATCGGAGCCATATGCAACATCATCCTGGACCCTATTCTCATGTTTGTGTTCCATATGGGCGTGCGGGGCGCTGCCCTGGCAACCATCATCTCCCAGGGAATTTCCGCTGTCTGGGTTGTCCTGTTCCTCATATCAAATAAGAGTTACCTGAAAATACGCGCCTGTTACATGCGGCCTAAAAGGGAAATCCTCATGCCGGCCATTGCGCTGGGCGCTGCCCCCTTTGTCATGCAGTTCACGGAAAGCATCCTGAACATCTGTTTTAACACCTCCCTCCTAAAGTACGGAGGCGATGTGGCAGTGGGGGCCATGACCATCATGGGAAGCGTGATGCAGTTCTCCCTCCTGCCCCTTCAGGGACTGACCCAAGGCGCACAACCTATTATCAGCTTTAACTACGGCGCCAAAAAGCTGGACCGCGTAAGCAGGACCTTCCGGCTGCTTCTGACCTCATGTATGGCCTACTCCACCGCCCTTTGGGCCGTGGCCATGTTCGCGCCCATGGTATATATCCGCATCTTTACCCACGACGCCGCCCTGACAGACTTCAGCGAGTGGTCTATCCGCATCTATATGGCCGCGTCCCTGCTCTTCGGAGCCCAGCTGGCATGCCAGCAGACCTTTATCGCTATCGGCGACAGCAAGACCTCCCTGTTTCTGGCCCTGCTTCGCAAGGTCATCCTGCTGATACCGTTGATTTACATTCTGCCTAACATCTTCGAAAACAAAGTGTTTGCCGTGTTCGTGGCAGAACCCATTGCCGATACCATAGCAGTGTGCACCACGGTAACACTGTTCATTCTTACCTTCCGGAAAATGAAGCGGAAGTTGGGAGCTCATGCCTGACTCTATCCGAGCCCGATGATCGGAAAGCAATATCCCAAACATAGAACACCCCAAAGCCTTTCTTATCAGCTTTGGGGTGTTCTATGTATTGGATTTCCACTGACCTCACTTCTCTTTTAACCGGCTTGTCAGCTCTTTTAGCCGGTTTCACGGCCTATTGTTCCGGACAGACTGCCCGCATACCGCCCTCTACACCCGGTCGTAAATCTGCTGAAGGAACTTCACATCCTCATGATAACGCTCCCTGCCGGAATTCTCCAGCAGCATGGCAATATGGGGCTTTCTCTCCTTAACATGCTTCATAAGGGGTTCATACCGGAAAAGACCGTCACCCACATGTCGGAACAGCTGTTCCTGACCGTCAAAGACAAAATCCTTCACATGAAGGGCCCCTATGCGGTCGCCGTAATATGCAAAGGCCCTGTCAATGACTTGCTTCTGGGCCTCCGGCTCCACCTGATAGGGGTGGATCAGGTTCACGGCGTCCAGTATCACCTCCACATTGGGGGAATCAATGTCCTCCAGAAACCGCTTCATCCTGGCAGGGCTGTACAGCGTGTGGTTAAATACGCCCTCCACCCCCACGATAACGCCCAGTTTCTCGGCCGCAGCCACGATCTCCCTCATACTCTTAAGAAGCAGCCGGTAAGCGTCCTCCGTATAGGATTCCTCTGTGACCCTAAAATCCGGGTCCAGGCGTCCGGTCTCTGTTCCCACCATATCAGCCCCTATGATTCTGGCATATTTCATGTGTTCGATGAAACGCGCCACCTCTGCCTGGCGCCTGGATTCAATGGGGTTTGTGGGATTAATGTAGCAGCCCAGCACAGCCACATGGATTTGGTTCTTCTCCAGCTCCCTGGCAATGGTCCGGGCAAATCCGGAGCTGTAATGGCCTGTGGTAAAATCGTAATCGCTGATGGACTTTCCAAATGCCAGCTGGATCTGGCGGATATCATGTTCCCTCACCTGGGCAAACAGCTTTTCCATTTCCATCTTTGGACATAAATCATGGCATCTCATGCCTGTATTCAGTTTCATGGACCCTTCTCCTTTGCAAACGTTTTCAATCCCTATTTTACCACGGCTATTCCCGGCCGGCCAGTCCTTTTTTCGTCTTTTTTATTTTTTTCTTTCATATCTTTTTTCTTCATATAGGCATCCATGGCATCTGCAACCGTCTTGGAATAGGCCACTGCCTCCACCACTGTCTTGGCTCCCAGAACCACATCGCCGGAGGCAAAGATTCCCTCCACCGTTGTCTCCCCCTGTTCGTCCGTCTCCAAAAGGCCGTTTCTGGTGGCCTTCAGCCCCTCTGTGGTATTGACCAGCTTGCTCTTTGGCCCCTGGCTTATGGAGATAATAACAGAATCAGCGTAAACCTGCTCTTTTTCATCGGAAACCCCTGCCGCATTGCCTTCCTCATCATACAGAATCTGCTGGAATACAGGCCCGTTGTCATTGATTTCCACAACATTCCTGTTAAACTCGAATTTAGCTCCGTCCAGCATGGCGTACTGTGTCTCGTGAAGGCTGGCGTCCGAGTGGTTCCCTCTGGCATAGAGGGTCACATGGTGGGAACCCTTTCGGATGACGGTCCTGGCCACGTCCATAGCGGAATTGCCCACTCCGATAACAGCCACCCTGTCTCCCAGGTCGTAGGCATCCGGATTGGCCAGGTAATCAATGGCAAAATGCACATTTCCCAGGGATTCTCCCTTGATTCCCAGCTTCTTTGGACGCCATACACCGGTGCCGATGAAGATGCTCTCATATCCGTCCCGGAACAGGTCCTTGATTTCCAGGGCTCCCCCTATGGTGGTATTGGGACGAATCCTGATTCCCATGGACAGAAGCTTTTTCTTATAGCGCTCCAAAATTGCCTTTGGCAGACGGAATTCCGGTATGCCGTACTGCAATACGCCGCCAATCTTGTCCCTGGAGTCAAAGATGGTCACACTGTACCCTTTCTGTGTCAGCAGAATGGCAATTGTGATTCCCGCGGGCCCCGCTCCGATGACAGCCACCTTTTTCCCGTTCTTTGGCTGGCACCGGACGTCAATACGCTCCAGGCATGTGTCTGATATATAATTCTCTATGCTGCTCACATGGACCGGCTGTCCCTTTCTTCCCAGGACACAGTGGCCCTCACACTGCCGCTCATGATTGCATACCAGGGAACACACCAGTGACATGGGGTTGTTGGAAAACAGCATGGCTCCCGCCTCCTCCAGTCCCCCCTCTTTCAGGGCCTTGATCATCGTGGGTATGGGGGTGTGGATTGGGCATCCCTGCTGACACATGGGTTTCTTACACTGCAGGCAACGGTTGGCCTCGTCGATTACATGAACTGCCATGGCATGATTCCTCCTTTAAACTGCTCTCATCTCTTTTTGCAGCCCCAATCATAGCACAGCCGTCCGGGCGAAGCAACAGCGCCGGTGTACTTTTTGCGAAACAGCCCGTCGCAAAATTAACGGAGCAGACCGGCAATTCTCAGAGGCGGTTCCGGCCCGCGCAGATCCCCTCACAGCAAAATGCCCCCGGGGCAGGTTTCTTACCTGAATCCCGAGGGCATTTTGCTGTAAACAGTACAGGGCAATCTGTGGCTTTCCTTTCCCGCACTTGTTAAATGCTTCACCCGTTAAATAAATAACTTTTAATCCGTTTCTGCCGCTACCGCTGCACGGCGGCCCTGCTTCCCCTGACAGCCCGGAACACGCCGGACATCTCCAGCATCTTGGCCACATTGAAAAAGATGAAGGAATCAATGGGCCATTTCACTATGTTCTGTATAACACGGGGAGGCAGAAGCAGCATGAACGCCTGCCCGTACAGGATACTGAGACACAGGGTGTTGAGAATCACGTTGCACACCAGGCAGACCAGGAAGTGGGCAGCCAGCACCCTGGTGAACTTTAACGGCTTCTTATAAAAGAAAAACCCGTAAATCAGTCCGGCCAGCATGGTTACCAGCGTCAGGCCGGGAAAGAAGGCGCCAACCGGCTTTATGAGATACTTGATAATGTCCAGAGCCCCCGCGAACAGACAGCTGACAGCGGGTCCGAACAGATAGGCCACTAATTGGTTGGGTATGCCGGAAAAGCCGATTCTCTGGGTGTTAGTCAGCTCAATGCGGAAATTCACCAGGATGATTGCCGCTGCCGCCAGCATGGCGCACACAGTGATGGTCCTGACACTCTTAAGCTCCCGGGATGAGCTGCCAAACAGTTCTGCTAATTTCTTCATGATTCATTACCTCCTTTGCAGATTTCACGGACTACAAACGGAGATATGCAATGGCAGGTGCAGGAACCTTTCTTCCTTGCATACAAAAAACGGCCCCGGAAACCTATCCGACGCACGTTTATATGCCCGGACATGACTTCCCTGTGCGAGAGCGTGTTATATCATTGATTTCCATACACGCTTTTGGCCGGCGTAAACCGGCTGCACATAAAACAGGCCGCTCCATCTATCTCTGTTGCAGCGGGATGCGGTATATGTACCGCAGACAGATTCCCTTTGGGAATCCTCTTTCGTCCAGCTGACAACTCCCTGTCCAGCCGGCACTTAACGCACATATACCTACTCTGCTTCTGTTTTTATTGTACCTTCTACTATACACTATATCTGAAGATATGCAAGCACTTTTTTATTTTCCTTACGGCGCTTTTCCTTACGGCGCTTCCCAGTAATAGCTCCCGCCCTCCAGAGTGCGGATGGCAAAATCCTCATCATACAGATATTCCAGACAGGAAAAGGTCTTGCTTATGACCATCTTAAGCTTGATAAACTCAGACTGGTCCCTGGGCACATGGTCTATACCGTAGGCCAGGCATGCCACCTCCCTGGTGGTCATCCTGTGATGGCCGTGGTCCAGTATATGCTTGATTAAATCCGTCTTGTCCAGATAGGCAAAGACAATCCGGTCCACCACCCGCTTCACATCCCGGATGGGCTCCTTGTGAGCCGGAAGAATCAGGCAGTCTCCGTACTGGTGCTTCAGCCTTTCCAGGGAGTCAAAATACCCCTTAAGCAGGTGCTCGTCCGGATAGGTGGTACCCACAATGGGCACAATGCCGTCAATGACCTGGTCCGCGCAAAAGAGTACCTTATGATTCCGGTCGTACAGACCCATCTGCCCGTAGGTATGCCCCTTAAGCCCGACTGTCTCCAGGTGATAATCCCCATAGCTCAGAATCTGTCCCTCATTTACCGGTGTATATGGATATCCCGGAATCTCGAATTCCCATCCCCTGTTCTCCCGAATCCTCTGGTTCACTTCCATGAACATGTTCCATATCTCCGGTGTCCCCTCCTCTGTCACCCCAACGCTCTGCAGCACCTGGGGCTGGTCCTCCGAGGAGCCATGGCTGTGATTATAGTACAGACAGTCGTAACAGTGCCTGTCTTCCTGCGGATTCATGAACAGCCTTGCGCCTCTGGCCGCATACTCGCTGGCCAGGCCGCAGTGGTCATGATGCTTGTGGGTAAGGAATATATCCAGCCTGTCATAGGTGATTCCCAGTTTTCCCAGCGCCTCTTCCATGACGTGCAGACATGTCCTGCTGCGAAAACCGGCATCCACCATCAGGCTTCTCTCCCCATCCTTTCCCGGAATGAGGAATATCTTAATCTCATCAATGCTTTTCTGATTGCTGTGAAGCTCCACTTCAAAAATTCCCGGAGCGCGTTCCAACATAACTTCCACCTGTCTTTCATTCTGTCATTCTATGGTCATTTTTATTTATCAGCCTGCCGCCATATCACGGAGCCCCTGGCACCCGGTCCGTTTTTTCCGTCCGTCTCTTAGCCGTCCTCACCACGAACCACGCAATTACGGTTCCCATGATGATTCCCGCCAGCACATCCGTGGGAAAATGTACAAAGAGATACAGTCTGGAAAACGCGATAAGCACAGCCAGCATAAGGGCCGGAATCCCCCATTTCCTGTTAAAAAGGAAGATGCAGACCGCTCCCTCAAAGCTCACCAGGGAATGCCCTGAAGGGAAGGAGAAATCCTTGGGGACACGGACCAGCAGCTCCACGGAAGGGTCCAGCCAGCATGGGCGCTGCCTGGCCGCCATATTCTTAAGCAGTACATTGCCCAAAAGAAATCCGGCTGCTATGGATATCAGCATACACCCACCTAAAAGCCTGGTCCTGGGAAATGAAAAAAGCAGGACACCCATAAGGAGCCAGAACCATCCGTGGTCGCCCAGAGAGGTAATGAACACCATAAGCCCGTCTACCAAAGGCGTGTGAAGTTCCTGCAGTGTATATAAAATCTGGAATTCGATACCGTTCACCTCATTTCCAGGTTAATATTCCCTGTTCATACCATTATATCCCACATAATATTATTTTTCAATCTGTTAATATTTTAACGAAATCCTGCAATTTTAGTCAAAAACCTTGCATTTTTATGAATATGTGATAAAATTCCTAACAAAATAAAGGCTCCGGAGCGTATAAATTCCGATACACCCCTCAGCCCGAAAAAGGGAGAATATGAGTATGGCAAAATCAAGTGTGAAAGAATTCCTGAAACGGAAAAATGTTAACATCACGGTGCAGACCTATCTGATTGACGCTCTGGGGGCCATGGCTTTCGGCCTGTTTGCATCCCTTCTCATCGGCACCATCTTCGGTACCCTGGGCCGGCAGCTCCAGATAGAAATTTTCAACGTCATTGCCGACTACGCCAAAAGCGCTACCGGCGCGGCCCTGGGCATCGCCATTGCCCACGCCTTAAAGGCGCCTCAGCTGGTGCTGTTTTCCGCTGCCACGGTAGGTATCGCGGGCAATGCCCTGGGTGGTCCTGTGGGCGCCCTGGTCGCCACCATCGTGGCTGCGGAATTGGGTAAGATTGTATCCAGGGAAACACGTCTGGACATCATCGTGACGCCCGGCATCACCATTATCTCCGGCGTGCTGGTGGCCCAGTTCGTGGGGCCCGGCGTGGCCCAATTCATGAACTGGTTCGGAAACCTGGTAAAGACTGCCACGGAAATGCAGCCCTTCATCATGGGAATCCTGGTGTCAGTCCTTATCGGCATTGCCCTGACCCTTCCCATCAGCAGCGCTGCCATCTGTATTGCCCTGTCCCTGGACGGACTGGCCGGAGGCGCCGCCACAGCCGGCTGCTGCGCCCAGATGATTGGATTTGCCGTCTTGAGCTACCGCGAAAATAAAATCGGCGGCCTGATGGCCCAGGGCCTGGGCACCAGCATGCTGCAGATGGGCAACATTGTGCTGAATCCCCGTATCTGGATACCGCCCACACTGGCGTCCATGATTACCGGCCCCATCGCCACCATGGTCTTCCGCCTGGAAAACATCCCGGCCGGGTCCGGCATGGGCACCTGCGGTCTGGTGGGCCCCATCGGCGTATATACGGCCATGGGCGGCGGAACCCGGATGTGGGTGGGCATCCTTATGGTGTGCTTCCTGCTTCCCGGTGTGCTGACCTTTGTGTTTGGGGAGGTGCTGCGCAGGATGGGATGGATTAAGGATGGGGATTTGAAATTAGATTTGTAAGGTGCCGGTGAACGCGTACCGGAGATTGACGCCGTGAAAAAGGCGCCATGGATTCAAATGGCAAAGCAGGGGCTAAACCAATGGTTTAACCTCTGCTTTCTGGACAGGTGTAGCGCGGAAGGTTTTGGGTGTGTTTTCCGTATTCGATGGCCTGGCTTGGACAGCGGTTGATGCATGCCATGCAGTGGGTGCAGCTTCTGCCCCAGACGGGGAAGCCGTTTTTCAGGCGGATATTGTTTAAGGGGCAGATGTTGGCGCATTTTCCGCAGGATATGCAGGCGCCGGTCGCCCGGAACTTTTTGGCGTGGACGAACATTGGGTAAAAAATGTCGTTTACAATCCCGCTGTTGATCTTGTCCTTTCGTGTTACGGGAACCTGGGGGAACGGCCTGTTGAGTTTGATTTGCCGGGCGGCTTTGTCGATTGCGCTTTGGGACCGGCGGATTATCCCGGCAGCTTCTTCCCGGGTGGGGGTGGTGAACATCGCAATGTAGTTTTCGGGCATAATTATCTGGGCGCAGCCCTGATAGCTGAGGCCCTTGGCGTCGGTTAGCTTTTTCAGATATCTGCCCGCGTTTCCAATGTTTCCGCCGCAGGTCATTACGAAATATATGTTTTTGTTTCCGGTTAATTCTGTTTTTTCCAGCCATTCCTGCAGGATGCGGGGGATTCTCCACGCGTAGGTGGGGGCGGCCAGACCCACGGGGTGTCTGAGTGTATGCCGGAAAAGTCGCGGCTGCGTATTTTCTCTCCCAGATTCATGATTTCGTCGTTTATCTCTTCTCCGATTCTTTTCGCGATGTATTCACTATTTCCTGTTCCTGAAAAATATAGAATCATGGCGGTTGTCTCCTTCTGCTTTTTATAGCTACCTCTTTTTTGCACCCGGCTTTTCATTGGAATATATTAATTATAATATTCTTTCCCTGTCCCCGTCAACCTCATCCAGACTGTCCTTTCAAGATGTTTCAGTATATGCCTCTTATATTCCAGAAATTCTGCCGTAAGGCCGAAATCCCTGTCCCTGGGCTTTGTCTCCTCTATGATGAGTTCCTCTGTTATCCTTCCGGGCCTGCCTGTCAGCAGGTATATCCGGTCGGACAGCAATATGGCCTCGTCAATGTCGTGGGTAATAAACAGGGTGGACAGATGGATCTCATCCATCACCTTCAGATACCAGTCATGGACGGATTTTTTGGTCATCATGTCCAGTGCGGAAAAGGGTTCGTCCAACAGCGCCACGCTGCCTGAAAACAGATACGTGCGGAGCAGGGCCGCTCTCTGCCTCATGCCGCCGGAGAGCTGGGCCGGATATTTCTTCTGGGTGCCCTCCAGGCCGAACTGACGGAAGTAGGGGGATGCCAGCTCCCGTGCCTCCCGCTTTTTCATTCCTTTTACAATCAGAGGAAGGGCCACATTATCCTCTATGGTCCGGTAGGGCAGGAGCAGGTCCTTCTGCAGCATATAGCTCACCCGTCCCGGACAACCGGTCACGTCCTCCCCGTCCAGAAGGACATGCCCTGTATCCGGCCTCAACAGCCCTGCGATAATATTAAAAAGAGTGGTCTTTCCGCCTCCGCTGATTCCCAGCAGCGACACCAGTTCCCCCTTGTTCAGGGTGATGGATATATCCTCCAGCACCTGCTCCCCGTCAAAGGATTTTGAAATTCCCTCTACCTTTAGCTGCTCCATGTTCTCCTCCTGGCACGGCACTGCCGTCCCCGGCCTTACGGCAGGTATTCGTTGGAAAATCCTGTTCCCGCCTCAATGGGCGTCTCCGTAAGACCTTTTTCATTCAGCCATGCGTAATATACATCCCAGCGCTTCTGGTCAATGTATCCCCATTTTGGCGCATCCGCCTGATACTTGTCCGCCAGGTATTCCTGGCTGGCCTTTACCAGTTCCGGGTCCAGCTCCGGCGCGGCCCTGCACAGGATGTCCCCTGCCTCCTGAGGGTGTTCTATGGCGAACTCGTATCCCCTGCTGACCGCGTCCAGAAATGCCCTGGCTGTCTCCGGCTCATTTGCGAGGAATGTATTGTTGGCTATGATGACCGGCGTATAAAAATCAAATACAGAATCCAAATCCGCAAAGGCAAAGTAATCTGTCTCCAGACCTTCCAGCTCTGTCTTTACGCCTGCCCATGCATAGAAAATCCATATGGCATCCACAGATTTTGTCCTGAGAGCCGTCACCTCGTCCGTCACTGTGCTGGGAATCAGTTCAACCTTATCAAAATCCCCTCCGTCCGCTTCCATCACATCCTTAATGGTCGCCTTTTCCACAGGAAGGTCCCAGGTGGCATACTTTTTCCCTTCCAGTCCCCTTGGGCGGTCCATTCCCTCACCCTTTCTGGAAATAATGCCCGATGTATTGTGCTGTATAACACCTGCCACAGCGGTTACCGGAAGGGGATTATCCCCTGAAAATGCCGGCGCCAGGCTGTCCTGGAAGGACATTGCAAACTGAGCCTTTCCGGAAGCTGCCAGTACCTCCGCCCCGTTTTCCGGCGGCTGCACAATCTCCACCTCCAGGCCGGCATCCTTAAAATATCCCTTTTCACGGGCAACATAGAGGCCTGTGTGGTTGGTGTTAGGCGTCCAGTCCAGGACAAATGTCAGCTTTCTTACATCCTGCTTCGCCCCCTCTTCCTCCTGGCTTGCGCTTTCCCTATTTACGTTCTCTTTCCGTGTATCCTCCGCGGCCTGGCCAGAGGCGGTATTCTCTCCTGAATCCGGGGCTTTGCCGCACCCGGTGAGAAGTACTCCCATGCAAAGGGAGGCCAGCAGCATACTTGCACATTTATGTTTCATTTTAATCTCTCCTCTTAATTAAACGCCGGATATAGTTTTCCCGTTCTATTTATGTTTTCGGCTATTTTCCCATGGCATACATTTTTTCTGAAGCAGTTCCACGGCCCACATCAGAATTAAGC
>UMGS01008476.1_pt1 | contig 10432 bp, 7 predicted proteins | sample 1965341 | NCBI WGS metagenome assembly UMGS01 (sample SAMEA4836079, study PRJEB28245) | human gut metagenome | biome: gut microbiome; material: fecal sample | place: Denmark | collected 2008 | reverse complement strand
GTCAGGTCGTGCGGTTTGATCTCTTCCAGCAGGCCGAGCTCTTCGAACTCTTTGACGATCGCTTTACGGGCAGCGAAACGCTCCATGCCACGGTATGCGGCCGGGATTTCACTGCTGCAGGCGTCAGTCACTTCGCCGTTGGTATCAAACACTTCGGCTTCGGTACGGATGTTGCCGTCGAAGTCCATGATGTTAATCATGGTCAGCTGGTGGCGTTTACCGACTTCATAGTCATTGAAGTCATGTGCCGGGGTGATTTTCACACAACCGGTGCCTTTTTCCATATCAGCGTGTTCATCACCGAGGATCGGAATGCGGCGGTTGACGATCGGCAGAATGATTTCTTTGCCGATCAGATCTTTGTAACGCGGATCTTCCGGGTTAACGGCCACGCCGGTATCACCGAGCATGGTTTCCGGACGCGTGGTGGCGACCACCAGGTAATCTTTACCGTCTGCGGTTTTCGCGCCGTCCGCCAGCGGATAACGGATATGCCACATGAAACCTTTGACATCACGGTTTTCCACTTCCAGGTCAGAAATTGCGGTGTGCAGTTTCGGATCCCAGTTCACCAGACGTTTACCACGGTAAATCAGGTTATCTTTATACAGGCGGACAAACGCCTCTTTTACCGCAGCTGACAGGCCGTCGTCCATGGTGAAGCGCTCGCGCTCCCAGTCCACGGAGTTACCCAGACGGCGCATCTGGTTGGAGATATTACCGCCGGATTCCGCTTTCCATTCCCAGATTTTATCGATAAAGCCTTCGCGGCCGTAATCGTGGCGGGTTTTGCCTTCTTCTGCGGCGATTTTGCGCTCAACAACCATCTGTGTCGCGATACCGGCGTGGTCAGTCCCTGACTGCCACAGGGTATTTTTGCCCTGCATGCGCTGGTAGCGGATCATGGTATCCATAATGGTCTGCTGGAAAGCATGGCCCATATGCAGGTTACCGGTGACGTTCGGCGGCGGGATCACGATACAGAAGCTTTCTTTGTCTGTTCTGCCGTTCGGTTTGAAATAGCCGCTTTTTTCCCAGTGGGTATAAAGAGGACCTTCGATTTCCGTTGGATTATAGGTTTTATCCAGGGACGGCTCGCAGGCCTGTTGGTTGTCGGTTGTCTTTTCCATTTTTAATCTTTGTTTATCAGTAAGCTGGCGGCGTGGCCATGGTCATCGTAAAGCCGACGCTGCGATAGATTTTATATCGCTCGCGCGCCAACTGTTTTAAGTGTTCATCGATAGGCACAAAGTCTATCACTTCACGGAAGGTTGTCGCAAAATCTGTGAACTGCGGCAGCAGGGCTATCAGCAAATCACGCGGGGAATTTCCGCGTTTCTGCGGCCAGCACAGTTCAACCGGTGCGCCGTAACGCGGGCCTTCTCCGGCCAGATTATGCGGAACAAAGGCATCGGGCTCCCGCGCCCAGAGGGCTTCGTCCAGTTTCTCCGCCTGCTGTTGTGACTCACAGGCGATAAGCACCCGTTTCCCGCTGCGCCAGGCTTCACCCGCCAGATGACAGGTCAGCCACTCGTGGGCCTCAAGGTCATCAAAAGGGGATGGCTGTTCCATCAGGTAGAAGGTGGCGTTTTTCATAATATCTCTGATAGCAGAAAAGGGGATTGCTCAGGATAGCACAATCCCCCCGTTACCTTTATGCTTTTTCCGGGCCGCAAAGGCCCGGTAATTCCGGTCAGTCGTCGGTGCTGATACCCGCACGATTTAACAGGAATTGTGACAGCAGTGCAACCGGACGACCTGTCGCACCTTTGTTTTTTCCGGAGCGCCATGCGGTTCCGGCGATATCCAGATGCGCCCAGTTATAACGGGTGGCAAAACGGGACAGGAAGCAGCCCGCGGTGATAGCGCCGCCGAGACGGCCGCCGGTGTTTGCCAGATCCGCAAAATTGGACTCGATCTGCTCATAGAACTCTTCTGCCAGCGGCAGACGCCATGCACGGTCACCCGCCTGTTCAGAGGCATTCAGTAACTCGTGCGCCAGCGGATTGTGGTTTGCCATCAGGCCGCTGAAGTGGTTACCGAGTGCAACCATGCAGGCGCCGGTCAGTGTGGCGATATCAATCACCGTTTCCGGATCAAAACGTTCGGCGTAGGTCAGGGTGTCACACAGTACCAGGCGGCCTTCCGCATCGGTATTGAGCACTTCCACCGTCTGGCCGGACATGGTGGTGAGGATATCCCCCGGACGATAGGCATTGCCGCCCGGCATGTTTTCACAGCCCGCGAGAATCCCGATCACATTGAGCGGTAAACCCAGCTCCGCCACCACGCGCATCACGCCGTAAACGGTTGCCGCGCCGCACATGTCGTATTTCATCTCATCCATGCTGTCAGCCGGTTTGATGGAAATACCGCCGGAGTCAAAGGTCAGGCCTTTGCCGACTAACACGATCGGACGCGCTTCCGGATCCGGATTACCTTTATATTCAATCACCGACATCAGGGATTCATTACGTGATCCCTGGCCGACGGCCAGATACGCCAGCATGCCCAGCTCTTTCATCTGCTCTTCGCCGATGACACGGGTACTGAGCACCGGAGAGTTGCTGTCTGCCAGCTGACGTGCCTGAGATGCCAGATAAGCGGCATTACAGATGTTCGGCGGCATATTGGCCAGATCTTTCGCGGCTTTGATACCGGCGGCAATCGCCAGACCGTGGCTGATCGCTTTTTCGCCGGTCGGCAGTTCGCGGCGGGTCGGTACATTGAAGACCAGCTTGCGCAGCGGACGGCGTAATTCGGTTTTGTTACTCTTCAGCTGATCAAAGACATAGAGAGATTCTTTGGCTGTTTCAACCGCCTGCCGGACTTTCCAGTAGTTATTGCGGCCTTTGACATGTAACTCGGTCAGAAAACAGACGGCTTCCATTGACCCGGTTTCATTCAGGGTATTGATGGTCGTCCGGATAATCTGTTTGTACTGGCGTTCATCCAGTTCACGTTCTTTCCCGCAGCCGATTAACAGGATACGCTCGGACAGGACATTCGGGACATGGTGCAGAAGCAGTGACTGCCCGACCTTGCCCTCCAGCTCGCCGCGGCGCAGCAGAGCACTGATGTAGCCGTCGCTGATTTTATCGAGCTGCTCCACCACAGGAGACAGACGACGCGGTTCGAAAACCCCGACCACAATACAAGCACTGCGCTGCTTTTCCGGGCTGCCGCTTTTTACACTAAACTCCATGCGCTCTCCTGAATCTTAAAGACAAAGACAACTGCTGCCGCTAAAATGTAGCGTTCGCACTAATCTGCACCATCGATTATAAACAGTTTATGATAAGCTGTGTGCGCACTTTATGAGTCCTGAATCTCATGAAAATTCCGTTTCTTTCCTGACAGGAAGGAAAAAGCGTAGTCTGATACCGGAATCATCCTCAGGCCGGCAAAATAATGCACACAAATAGTCAACACAGAACGAAGTTAGCTATTTTCATGCAAAAACACAAGTTTTCACAGGCGTATTAAGCGTGATCATTATTAGATATCTGGTAAGAGAAACATTAAAAGCACAGATTGCGATTCTGTTTATCCTGTTGCTTATCTTCTTTTGTCAAAAATTGGTTGAAGTCCTGGGTGCCGCCGTTGAAGGCAGCATCCCGGCCGGACTCGTCGTGTCACTGCTGGGGCTGGGTATCCCGGAGATGGCGCAGCTCATTCTGCCGCTGAGTCTCTTCCTCGGGTTGCTGATGACCTACAGCAAGCTCTATACCGAAAGCGAAATCACCGTGATGCATGCCTGTGGTCTGGGTAATAATGTGCTGGTGAAAGCCGCTATGATCCTGGCGTTCTTTACCGCCATCGTGGCGGCTGTCAACGTGGTCTGGCTGATGCCGTGGTCATCCCAGTATCAGGAAAAGGTACTGGAGGAAGTCAGAGCTAACCCTGGTGTGACCGCGATGGTCGGCGGGCAGTTTAAAGTCTCTGATGACGGCAGTATGGTGCTCTATCTCGGGGATGTTGACGGTAATAAGTTCACTAATGTCTTTATTGCCCAGCTCTGGGCGAGAAACGAACAGCGTCCGTCCATTGTGGTGGCGGACGGCGGTCATATGACCGAAAAAGAGAACGGTAATCAGGTGGTGGTGCTGGATAAAGGCACCCGTTATGAGGGAACCGCGTATCTGCGTGATTTCCGGATCACAGATTTTACCGATTATCAGGCGATTGTTGATCACCGTGATGCAAAAACCGGTGACAGTAACTACCAGCAGATGACCTTGTCTGAACTATGGAAAGAGACAGACAAAGCAGCCCGTGCGGAATTCCACTGGCGTCTGACTCTGATTTTCTCCGTGGTGGTGATGGCGCTGATGGTAGTTCCGCTCTCCGAGGTAAACCCGCGTCAGGGGCGCGTACTGAGTATGCTGCCGGCGATGCTGCTGTATCTGATTTTCTTCCTGCTGCAAAGCTCACTGCGTTCCAGCGGCGAAAAGGGCAAGCTGGATCCGATGGTCTGGCCGTGGGTGGTTAATCTCAGTTATCTGGCTCTCGCGGTGGTGCTGAATCTGTGGAATACCACAGCCGTCCGCCGTCTGCGCTTTGGCTCTGCCCGTGTTCAGGGGGTTGCCTGATGTTTAAAGTACTTGTTCTTGACCGCTACATCGGGCGGACGATTCTGCAATCCATCATGATGACCCTGTTTATGCTGGTGTCATTATCCGGGATTATCAAATTTGTCGATCAACTGCGCAGAGTCGGCCAGGGGGAATACTCCACCTGGGATGCCGGGCTGTATACCATCATGAGTATCCCGAAGGATATTCAGATTTTCTTCCCGATGGCAGCACTGCTCGGGGCTCTGATGGGGCTGGGTGCACTGGCGACCCGCAGTGAGCTGGTGGTGATGCAGGCTTCCGGTTACAGCCGCCTCCAGGTGGCGGGTTCGGTGATGAAAACCGCTATCCCGCTGGTGATCCTGACCATGATTGTCGGTGAATGGCTCGCGCCGTCCGGTGAGCAGTGGGCACGTAACTACCGTGCACAGAAAACAAGCGGCGCGTCTCTGCTGGCAACCAACCGCGGGATGTGGGCCAAAGACGGCAGTGACTTTATCTATATCCAGCGCGTTGACAGCGAAACCCAGCTCAAGGGCATCACACTGTACCGGATGAACGACGACCACAAACTGAAATCTATCCTCAGTGCGGCGGCGGCGGACTACAATTCGGATTCCGATACCTGGACACTGAGTCAGGTACAGGAATCCATTCTGCAGGATACTTATGTGATTGCCGGTGAGCAGAAACTGTCCATGACCTGGCAGACGCAGATGACTCCGGAAAAACTGAGTGTGGCCGCACTGGACCCGGAAGCATTGTCGATAAGCGGCCTGTATCAGTATGTTGATTATTTACAGCAGAGCGGACAGGACGCGGGACGTTATCAGCTGAACCTGTGGAAAAAGGTGTTCGCACCGCTTTCTGTGGCGGTCATGATGCTGATGGCGCTGTCGTTTATCTTCGGGCCGCTGCGTTCGGTAGCGATGGGCGTGCGGGTTGTGACGGGGATTGCCTGCGGATTCGTGTTCTACGTTTCCAATGAGATTTTCGGCTCTCTCAGCCTGACCTATAAGTTCCCGCCGCTACTGGGTGCACTGCTGCCGAGCCTGCTGTTCCTGGCGATCAGTTTATATATGCTGATCAAACGTAAGTAAGCCGTTACGGATACCGGTATCCGGAGCCGGTCAGTGCATACTGACCGGCTCTGTCATTTCAGCGGCCGGTAATCTGTTCCCAGCTGAGATTAAAACGGGCCAGATACTTCCGCAGCCGGTCAGCATCATTGGGTTGTTTCTTCTGCTGACGGGAAACGGCAAACAGTGTGCGACCGGCATCAGAAAGTGTCTGTGAACGGCGGCAGACGGCAATTACAGTTTCCAACTGCTGACGATCAAATAAATCAATTTCACCCACCCCGGCAGGCAACGTCACCGCTGTTTCCGTGCTGTGCCACTGATTTTTCAGCCGTTCGGTTTCTTCCTCCACCAGTGCGGTGGTGATCCGCCTGTTCTCTGCAAAGGTTGCCATCCGCGTGACAGAGGCACTCAGTTCACGGAAGTTACCGCGCCACAAAGCCGGTGGTGAGCAGGCAAAGGCGAGGTAGTGCTGCCTGGCGTCGGTATCAAACCGGACACGGGTCTGCTGATCGCGGCTGTATTTCGCCAGCTCATAATCCACGTTCGGCTCAATATCCTCGCGCCGCTGTGCCAGTCCCGGCAGTGCAAAGGTCCACATATTGATGCGGGCGTATAAATCCTCACGGAACAGCCCTTCGCTGACCCGCTGTGCCAGATTGCGGTGTGTGCCGGCGATCAGGGAAAAATCACTCTCTGTTTCATGATCCGAGCCGTAAGGGAAAAATCGTTTTTCCTCAATGGCTTTCAGCAGCATTGCCTGTTCGTCGGCGCCCAGCTCGGCAATCTCATCCAGAAACAGGATCCCGCCGTCCGCCTCTTTCAGCAGTCCGCCGCGCGCCTGAATTGCTCCGGTGAATGCCCCTTTCTCATGGCCGAACAGGGCGGACATGGCATTATCGCCGCGCAGTGTGGCGCAGTTCACCTCCACAAAACGCCCTTTTACCTGATGGCGGCTGCGGCGCAGTTCATAAATCCGCCGTGCCAGGAATGATTTTCCGGCACCTGTCGGCCCGGTCAGCAGAACAGGGGCGGCGGAGCGCAGAGCAACACGCTCGATTTTATCGATCATGGTATTAAACCCGGCATTGCGCGTGGCAATACCGGACTTCAGAAACGCGACCTGTGCCTGCTGCTCTTTCTGAAAGCGTCCGGTGATCTGTGTATAGCGGCTGAGATCGAGGTCAATAATGGTATACACCCCGGCAGGATCTTTATCCCGTGCGTCATGGCGCGGTGCAGTCTGGATAAGGCGCGCGGGCAGATAGCTGGCTTCGGTCAGCAGGAACCAGCAAATCTGTACCACATGGGTGCCGGTAGTGATATGCACCAGATACTCTTCATTTTCAGTATCAAACGGGTAGTGAGTGGCAAAGTCCAGCAATGCGGTATATACCTGCTCAAAATCCCACGGGTCGGCAATATCCACCTCGCGCAGCATCACTTCAGTCTGCGGGGAGGCCTGCTCTATATCCTCTTTTACCCGGCCTGCGGTCTGCATATCACCCGGCTGATAAACCAGCTCAAAGCGGTCAATATGCAGATCCGGCTGCTGACACAGCCCGATACTCGGCCGCCATTTATGCCAGCGGTTGGCTTTCTTGCCGCGCCGGTCAAGTACCGTGCCGAGAACACCAATCACAACGTTTTTCTTTGTGGATGACATGGTTTATCTTTCCGGATAAAAGACGATATTAAAAGATAAAAACAGCATACGGGATTTCAGAGCAGGATGTTATCTTAAAAATCGATGTAATTAATTATTTTTTAAATATCATAAAGATAAATAAATTTTTCCGATTAAACAAAACTGGCACACTTATCGCAATACTACCGGTACCAAACGAAAGGAATGTAAAAATGATAAGTCGTGATTTTAATGAACTGATTCAGGAAAACAGTGCGCCGGTAAAATTGTGGACAAACGGTGTACCGGTGGATCCGAAAGCGGTACTGCAATTGCAGAATACGGCAAAAATGCCCTTTATTTTTAAACACCTGGCGGTAATGCCGGATGTGCATGTCGGTAAGGGATCGACTATCGGCAGTGTTATCCCGACCAAAGGCGCGATTATCCCGGCCGCTGTCGGCGTGGATATCGGCTGCGGAATGATTGCGGTGAAAACCTCACTGACCGCGTCCGACCTGCCGGATAGCCTGCAAAATATCCGCTTTGCCATTGAGGCCGCGGTACCGCACGGACGAACTACTGAACGTCACGGACGGGATAAGGGAACCTGGAAAAATGTCCCGGATATTGTTGATAACCACTGGATGCAGCTGGATGAGCAGTTCCGCCGTATCTGCGATAAATACCCGAAACTGCGTAATACCAACAACTACAAACATCTGGGAACGCTGGGAACCGGGAACCGGGAACCACTTTATCGAACTGTGCCTGGATGAGACAGATTTTGTCTGGGTGATGCTGCACAGCGGGTCACGCGGTGTCGGTAATGCCATCGGCAACCTGTTTATCTCGCTGGCACAAAAAGATATGCAGACGCACATTGCCAATCTACCGGATCGCGATCTGGCGTATTTCGAAGAGGGAAGCGTGCATTTTAACGATTATATGGAAGCGGCCGGCTGGGCGCAGGATTTTGCCCGTCATAACCGCGAAGTGATGATGCACCGCGTGCTGGAAGCCCTGTCCCGTGAAATCACCAAACCGTTCACCACACAACAGGAAGCCGTAAACTGCCACCATAACTATGTGCAGAAAGAACAGCATTTTGGTGAGGAAGTTCTGGTAACACGAAAAGGGGCGGTATCGGCACAAAAAGGGCAGATGGGGATCATCCCGGGCTCTATGGGCGCGAAAAGCTACATTGTGCGCGGACGCGGAAACGAAGAAAGCTTCTGCTCATGCAGCCATGGTGCAGGTCGTGTGATGAGCCGTACCGAAGCGAAAAAACGCTTCTCAGTGGCAGACCAGCAGCGCGCTACTGCTCATGTGGAGTGCCGTAAAGACAGCGATGTGATCGACGAGATCCCGATGGCGTACAAAGATATCGATGCGGTGATGACCGCACAGTCATCACTGGTGGAAATTGTGCATACACTGCGTCAGGTGGTGTGTGTGAAGGGGTAAGGAAACAGTCACTGCATATACAGAACATGCCCGCGCCTGATGCGGGCATGCTCTTTTGTATCACAGGTAATTACGGGTATGCAGATCTGCCAGGGAGCGGACCAGGTCATTGACACCATTTGGTAACGGACTGAATTTACTGCCGTCTTTGCGGGTCATCACCACGAATACACCGATATTTTTCTCCGGTATCATCGCCATATAGGTATTAAATCCGCCGCCGCCGCCGGTTTTCTGATAAATCGCCGGAATATCCCCGCCCGGCGCCAGATACACCCAGCCGAGACCCAGACCGTCAGCCTCACCGGCAACGTCCATCCCTTTAATTTCATTCAGATGACCACGTTTAAAATAGATGGTCTGCTCTTTGGTGGCTGTCGCTTTGCGCTGTGTATTGCCGGAAGAGAGGAAGCGCTGCATCCACTTCTGCATATCCGCCGGGGTGGAATACACCCCGCCGCTGCCGATAGCCGCCAGCGTGCTGTAACAATCACTCGGTTTAAACCCGACCATCAGCCGCTTACACTGCGCGGCAGACGGATTATAGGTCGTATCTTTCATACCCGCCGGTTGTGTCACATAGTGGCGGAACAACTCGGTATACGGACGATTTCCGGCTTTTTCCAGGGCATCTGCCAGTAAATCATAGGCCAGGTTGGAATACGCAGCTTCCGTTCCCGGCTGAGCCGTCAGTTTGGCGGTTTTCAGCCAGGTCCAGCGCTGATCGCGGCTCGGCCAGGTAAACACCGGACGGCCCCATTTCCCGCCGGGCTGCTCACGCGGCAGGATACTGGTATGACTCGCCAGGTGGAACAGGCGGATCGGCTTGCCGTTATAGGACGGCACGGAGGACTGTTTATAACTGTATTTCTGCAGCGGATCATTGAGATTGACCAGGCCGTCATCCGCCATCTTCACCATCACCTCGCTGGTCATCAGCTTACTGACGGACGCAATGCGGATCAGCGAATCCGTCCGTGGCTTAATACCATTTCCGGGACGGGTCTCGCCGTAGCTGCGGTGAAAAACTTCATTATTATCAATCACCACCATAAACATACCGCGGGCATCGGTTTCGGAGAAAATCTTCTCACCGATCTCATCGACCAGCTGTGGTGCCAGCTTCAGTGCTTCCGGATTGCTTTCAACGATAGACCAGTCAAGCGGCGGACGTTCGGCAGACGCTGTACTGTGTTTCTCCGGCTGCGAAGAACAGGCGGACAGCGCAATAGCCAGCAGCGATAACGGCATCAGGCGCACAATATGACGGTGTAATTTACTCATGATAATTCAACAGCCTTCCATGCAGACACAGGGATATGACACTGTAAGTCAGTTATTTTTTGAAGATACGTAACAGGATACCAATGACGATACCAATAAAAATACCTGTCGCAACCCATCCGGCAAAGCCCATACCCACCTCACATTTATCGGGAACCGGAGAGGATTATATAAGCAATTGTATTGATGTCTATTCATCCGGGGCACAATCGCGGCAAATAAAAAAATATTATTATTCCGTGCGGAAATAAAGCGGGATTCTCCCGCCACCGCACAAATCCCGTATCCTGCTGAAACGCCGTCTTTTTAACCACTCAGCAAACCGCCTCTGTGATAGTTGTTGCACCACAGAGTGCCGCAAGTATAATAACGACGTTTTCCAGAACACACTTCTGTGCCGG
>UMGS01021730.1_pt1 | contig 10476 bp, 10 predicted proteins | sample 1965341 | NCBI WGS metagenome assembly UMGS01 (sample SAMEA4836079, study PRJEB28245) | human gut metagenome | biome: gut microbiome; material: fecal sample | place: Denmark | collected 2008 | reverse complement strand
TCCAAACCCATTGAAACGGGGTTAAATTAACCGTTGTTTTTGTATATCGCTTATCATTTTCACCAGCACCATACACATCCAAACCATTATCTTTTGCATATTTAAATATTTTATCTTTTTCTTCTTTCTCTAATCCATCACAGTAATAAAACAAAATATACGGTTTATTAATTCCTTCCACTTTTTCAGTAGGAATCTTTGATAAGAAAGTAGGATCTACGACTCTTATTACCTTTTCATTTCTAATATTTGACACTAACTGTTCTGTTAAATCATCTCTTGCTGAAACAAATTTAAATTTTTTTATTCCATTTATCACATACTCCGGAACATTCGTTATATCTGTATTTCCAACGCTAGGTGCATATGCAATTAAATTTTCACAAGAAAGCCCTTCTCCGAATTTAATTTTAGCATTTCCCTTAGTCTCATTAAAATTCCACACTTCATCACTACCAATAATAATAGCATCAAATTTTAGTTTATCTACATCACTAGTTTTATAGCAACGTTTTGTCAAATTCATATATTTTTTTCTTTCTCGCGAAAAAGTTAATGGCAATTTGATTTTTGGGAACCAATTAGATGCAGTTTCCTTATTTTTATAAAATCTAAACCATCCACCTGTATTAATAATAAAATGTTTTAAATTAATATCGTTTATAATATATATTTCATCAGATGGTCTAAGTTCTTTAACGCTTTCTTGCAAAGCATAGGCCTGTAAAAAAGCGCCAAAATTATTTATATAATGGTGTGTTAAAATACCTATTTTCATTTATTCAACTCCTGCCATTTCTAAATATCTATTTTGTAACTTAATTGCTTCAAGTTTAATGTCATAATTATTATTTCTAATTAATTCTGAATTATCTTTTCGATTGTCATTTTCAATTCCAATTTTAAATGCTTTTACCCACTTTTCAACATTAGAATTTAAAGATAAAAATACTGATTTTTCAGATAATCCAATCTCTTTTGTAACCGCTGTAGAAAAAATGCATGGTAAATCAGCTGCTTGTGCTTCGACACCAACAACAGGTAATCCTTCCCAAATAGAAGGCAATACAAACAAATCAAATGCGCTGTACCATTCATTTGCGTTACCTACATTTCCAACAAAAAGAATTTTATCTGCAATACTAAGTTCTTTTGCTTTTGACTTGATTGAATTCATTAACTTCCCATCACCAAGCAAAACTAACCTTGCATCTGCATCAGTTTTTGCATATTCTGCAAATACATCTAACAAAAATGTGTGATTCTTCTGAGCCATAAAACGCCCAACATGACCAACAACATGTTTATTTTTTAAATTATATTTGCTTCTTAATTTATTTCTTGTGTCGCTATTAAATAAGAACTTTTCAACTTCAATTGCATTTGGTATTAACTCAAAATCGCCATTTACAACCGTATCTTTTCCAAAATAACATTCTGCCGCTGCAATGCCGCATGAATATTGATAATTTATATTTGCTTTTAATCTACTTTTACAAATTAATTTAAGTGGTAATTTCCAATCTTTTGTAATACTTGCTCCATGAGCATGAAAAATTCTATTTTCTATATTATTAAGTTTTGCAGCATGAAGTGCATAAACACCTAATGCGCCATTATGAGCTTCTACAATTTTATACTCCGGATATTTACGAAATAACTCTTTCATATACGCTAAATATTTTGGATATTTTATTGGATTTAAGCCAGGTGTTCGGAAAATACGTCCACCCAGAGATTCAATCTCAGAATCATACGCCCCAGGTTTAGTTTTATTACACAAAAAATCAAACTGCACTTTTTCTCTATCCATATGACGATAATAATTCATAAGCATAGTTTCTATTCCGGCTCGATCCATATTACTAACTGAATGTAATACTCTAATCATAATCGCTCCCCTTTCAATATAAACTTAAAGTTTTATCTACAATTTCATCCCAATTATATTTAGAGCAAATATAAACAGATGCTTCACTCTTATATTTATCTACAATATCTTTGTTACCACATAAATACTGTAGTTTTATTCTTAAATCTTTAATATTTGACTTCTTAAAAATAACTGCTTTATTCTCTACTACTTCTGTACACTCTGATATATCAGAAATCAAACAGCAATTTCCATAACTCATTGCTTCCAACAAGCTTAACGGCATTCCCTCTAAATCACTTGGAAGTGTATAAATATATGCATTACTATATAGTTCCTCTAATTCCTGTCCCTCAACAAACCCGGTAAATAAAATTCTATTATCATCTTTTGCTAATTCTTTTAATTCATCGGCAAATGTATTCGTATCAGAACTTCCACCTGCTATCACAAGTTTCTTATCTGTATTAACACCTTTAAACGCTTCAATCAAATACCGAATGCCTTTTTCCGGAACTAATCTACCCAAAAATAAAATATAAGAATCTTTGATTAATCCATATTTCTCTGTAATTAATTCTGCTGATTTTATTTCAGGTCGATTAACACCATTTGGAATAAATCTTGTTTCCCTTCCATATGTATCTTGAAAGTACTGTTTTACTCCTTCACTGAGTACAATAATCTCATCTGCATACTTCGCTGCACATTTTTCGCCCAGCATGATGTAAGTACTGGCAAATTTACCCCATTTAGCTCTCTGGTGATCCAATCCATGGATTGTTGCAATACATCTTTTTCCAAAAAGTTTTGGTAACCACAACATCGCACATGGCCCTTCTGCATGAAAGTGAATTACATCGTATTTTCCAAATGCCGCTGCAATAGCAGCTGTTACAGAAGCCGACATTGCAGCAAGCCCTTTTTTATCGATTGTAAAGACATTCTTTATTGTGATTCCCTTATACGAAGCTGAAAGCTCCTTATCAAAATTTTCTCCGCTAACATGATGTCCTTTTCTGCTATAACAAGTAACTTCATGACCTTGCTTTACCATTCTGGTACATAACTCTTCTACAACGATTTCCACTCCACCCTCTCTAGATGGAATTCGTTTATGTCCCAGCATTGCTATTCTCACATTTTTTCATTCCTTTCTTATTTAGATCCAGACCCTTTAAATACAACCAACACTGTTTTTAAAAGAATCTTAATATCTAACCCAATATTCCAGTTTTGAATATAATCCATATCTAATTTAACAACTTCCTCAAAATCTGTAATATCACTTCTTCCACTTACCTGCCACATACCGGTCAGACCTGGACGCATTGCCATTCTGCCTCTGTGGTGATGCTCATATTGCTCCCACTCATCTACAGTCGGTGGTCTTGTTCCAACCAAGCTCATATCCCCTTTTAGGATGTTCCAGAACTGAGGGAATTCATCAATGGAAGTTTTCCGGATAAACCATCCCAGTCCATGTTTTGTCCCATCTGGTCCGCTCCCGATAATTCTAGGATCTGCATCCATTTTGAACATGAAACCTTTCATCTGATTTTGTTCCATCAATTCTTTTTTTCGCTTTTCCGCATCCATATACATACTGCGGAATTTGTAAATTTTAAATTTTCTTCCATTTCTTCCCACTCGCATTTGAGAAAACAATACTGGTCCCGGTGACGCGAAATAAATTGCTGGAGCAATAAAGATTCCAAGTGCTATCGTAAAGAATAATCCTACCAATGCACCGCAGATGTCCATTAATCGTTTTAAGATAATCTGTCTGGAAGTTGCCATGCGAATATTGGTTGACAGTACGACATATCCTCCAAAACTGTCCAACTGCTGATTGCGCGTATTTTCTCCTACTCGCGCCAGTTTTCTGTGAACAGTCACGCCCATGCCAATGCAAGTCAATTCTAAATGTTTCGGAAGAACTGTTCCTTCTTTTACGTTGATGAGCATACTGTCTACCCATCTCGTTTGAATATAATCCGGAATTTCTTCCACTTTACAAACAATCGGAATTCCTGCAATACTTTCTCCTACCCGAGTATCGTTGTCTGCAAGAATCACACCTTTTACTTCTAATTCATTATATGTATTTTTAAGGACCGTCCGAACAACTCTGTCCGCCTTGTCCATTGTAGTCAAAATTAAAATTGCCCTCTTATCGTAAAAAACTTTTTTTCTTTTCAGCAAATATGTTTTCCAAAGAATTCTTTCTGAATAAATTCCAATCAAGCCAAAAACAACAAAAATAGCCAAAGAAATCCTTGAAAAATCTTGTCCTTTTTTGATTAAAAAAAGATAGGAAATCATGATACTATATACAATCAATACATGCTTTAATGCCGCTTTGAACTCCTGAAAATATCCTCTTCGCATAATACCACTATATTCTTCAGTAAAAAATACTGTACAAATATCAGCCAGACATAAGATCACTGCTTCTTGAAGATAAATATCTTCCCCATAAGGGGTCATCAGCCCATTTCGCAACATAATCGAAACGGCAAATATCAATTGCAGTGTAATTAAATCTAAGACAATAAAATCCCAATGTTTAAACCAACTATTCGAAATTTTTCGATACAAGAATCCTCTCCCCTTTACTTCTCTATCCGGGAACCGCCTTTTTCAGGCAGTTCCCTTTTTTCTTGATACGCTTTTATGCTCTTTTCTTTCTTCCAAGAACAAATGCTGCACCAAGAAGTACAACTGCTGCACTTACATAAATGCCCCAGTCAGATCCCACTCCTGTTTGAGGAGATGTCCCTGATCCAGAAGTAGCAGAATCCCCTGCTCCACTCTTTGTAGCAATTACAGCTACTGGAGATAAATCTTCAAATTCTGCTGTAATCTGTTTGCTTTCATAGTTTACATCAGATGGTGTGATTACTTCCCAGACATTACGTACTGTACTGTAATGAAGTAATTTTACATCTTTTAAAGCTTCTGTCAGATTTGGAACTGTAAAAGTAACTTTGTACTTTCCATCCTCTGTCTTTACGCCACCATCAATCGGTACTAAATCAAAAAACTTTGTTACAAGTGTTTTTCCTTGTAATTCCGCTTTCAGTTCTTCTGACTGTCCTGCGATGCTCTCTAAAGTAGCTGTTCCTTCATTTACAGCCAAGATCTGCTCCAGAACTTCCGGAGAACTTACTTCTGAAAAGTTTTCTCTTGTACCTTCTGTCATCTCGTATTTTCCAACAGAGTCTCCGGAAGGAGTTGCCTGTGTTGTCTTGCTGCCTGCTGCAAATACACCGATGGACTGTGTAACTAATAAAGCTACAGCTAAAAGAGTTCCCAAAAGTTTCTTCTTCATTGGTCTTCACCTTTCCTTTCTTATTTTTCTATAGATACCAGTACAGCTTGTACCAGATATCTCTGTGCTGAGTTTCCTGCATAGCAGGTGGATAAAGTAATTATTTTATCCTCGTGATCCACTTTCACAGAAGTGTCTATAAATGCATTCATATCTCTTATAGAGAAAATGCTGTCTAAATATTGTTGATAATCTTCTGGATTCCAGAAGTTATAATGCATCATCAAATGGCGGTCATCATAAAGGTATGCCGCAAAAATTTTGTAATGAAAAATCTGATTCGGCATGTAAATCGTAATATCCCGATTTGCATCAAAGAAGCTGCGATCCATATACTTATGAAGGCTCTGAAACATCGTTCCATTTTTCATATCATGCCCATAAATTACCGTATTAGGATCTTCAAAAGTCTTTGTATTATAATTTTCTGTATAAATTGCACCTTCCGGTTTCTCTTCACCATCGATTGTATGATTCAAATAATAACTATTATCAGTACTGTGTTGTAAAATCGGATAGTCTACTGCAGTCTGTCCAACGGTAATCCACGCATATACATCTGGATTCTGCTGCTGAAGTGTTGCAAAGTCAATTGGAACATTTACACCTGCTGATGGTACTTCCTCTGTCGCATTGCCTTCTGTCCGCTCTTCTCTCTGTGGTTCTTTTTTTGTGACTTCTTCCTTTAATTTCTCGTACTCGCTACCTGCCTGCTTTTCTTGAAAATATTTGTATATTCCTATTCCCCCACAGAGGATCCCCACACAAAGGCAACATAATGCAATCCATGTTTTCTTTTTCATATGTGGCTCCTATTCTGCTTCCTGATAAAAGCATTCTATTATCATCCCATACAGTTCTGTATCATTGACATGGAACTCATCAAATTCTGGTCCAGATACACCTTCTCCCGGAATCCGCCACACTTGTCGATCTTCATCGAGTGAAAAATCTTTTAAAATCTGAACGAATTGATCTGTTCCGATATTAGTTACCATATAATTATTTAACTTTTCATAGAGTTCTGTTACCAGTGAAGAATCCTGTGTATAAATCTCTTCTGCCTTTTTTCCATATGCCTCCAAAAAAGCAACTTGTCGATCCAAGCGTTCCATCGCACTCTGACTTTTTTCTGTACTTCGATATCGCACAAAATTCTCTGCATTTTCTGCCGTAAGAACTGCTTGATTTCCTTTTATCCATTCCGGATTCAATTCTGCCAGACTATCATTCGGAATCGTGACGGTTACACCACCAACTGCATCGGTAATAATTGGGATGCCATCCATGTTTAAGGAGCAATATCCCTGGATCGGTAAACCATAAAGCAAATTGGAAACTGCCTGTTTCATCAAATCACAGCTGACATTTTTCCCATCACCATACGCATACGCCAGGTTGATATGATCTTGCGTTTTCCCAAGGCTATCTCCTGCCTGATCAAAAACTTCTATTTCTGCCATCGTATCTCGCGGTATCGAGATCATATTCATCTCATGTGTCACTCTGTCCCATGAAACAAGGAAAATCGCATCTGCCTGGCCTGCATTTGCCTGGCCTTGTGTAGTCACTACTTTCTCCCGGGAATCAATTCCCATAAAAAGGAAATTGCTTAAATGCTCATTATAGCAATATTCTTTTCCTTCATAGGTAATGGTCCTTGAAGAAGAAGTTTTTTTCAACTCTTTCTCCTTTGCCGTTGATGCTACCTGTTCTTCTTTGGAAATCCCTCGATTTTTCCAGATACCAACTCCTACCACTCCCACAATTCCAACTCCAAGAATTACAACCAACACTGTCAGTATTTTTTTCACTTGTCGTTTTTTCTTTTTGCCAGTCTTCTTCATGTATTATCCTTCTCTTTGTATGTAATTGAATTCTACCAGTTTATGAAAAATTACCTGTGCCAGCTGTTCTTGCGCTTCATAAGTAGATATTGGGGCACTGCAGACTTCTGCGGTACTGATATAATGTTCCCTCCATCGTTCTCTCAACACAGTATCCATACCCGCAACGTCCACGCTTCCATCGAATGGTGCTGTTCCGATAATAAGGAATCGCTCCTGATTGGAAAAAGTATCCAGAATCTTCTGTTGTTGTTCCGCAAGTTCTACAGGATCATGATTCCATCCACCATAATATCCCATGAAGATGATCGGAATACAGTTGACATCTGTTCTTGCCATCTGTTCTGGAGTTAATTCTCTTATCTCCGTTTCTGTCACTCCCAGTTCTGCACCTGCAGCAGCTATCTGATGCTTCTCTACAAATTGCTGAACCTGTTCTCCCGGAACCCCTGCCATTGTCATCATGGATAACGTTCCAGCCCCTTCCAATGTTTTATCCTGTACTGAAAGCGAATATCCATTTTCCCGCAAAATTCTCTGAAGCACAGATTTGTATGAATAGTTCAATGCTTCCTCCCCACCGAGGAATTCATCTCCCCAGCACACAACTCCTTCCGGATTTCCATTTTCTTCTGGCAATTCTCCTTCCAAAAAATCTGTCGTTTCGTTTTTTTGTAATTCTTCCTGTACCGGTTGCTGTTTTTTCTTTGCAAGCTCTTTCAGTCTGTCCTGCTCTTCTTTCTCTGTTTTCTTACCTAGCACCAACATTCCAGCTAGAAAAACAAATAAAAGTACGCAAATAAAAGCGAAAAATACATTCCACTTTTTTTCTCGATTTCTAAATCCCACCACTTCTCTTTTCTCCCTCTTCGTTATTTCTTATAATATTCTTTATAAGAATGATAACGATAATATTTATCTTTCTTCACATCCACTTTATTCAGCACTGCGCCCAAAATATAGCAACCGCTTCTCTCAAGCTGAGATTTTGCTTTCTGTGCAGCCTTATAACTGACCGCTTCACTCTCAATCACTAAAATACCCGCATCACAAAAACGCCCTACCACTGCCGCATCAATTACATTTAACAACGGAGGAGTATCAATAAAGATATAATCATATTTTTCCCGTTTTTCTTCTAACAAATTAACAAAATCAGGATTTCCCAATAATTCAGATGGATTCGGTGCAATTGGTCCTGAGAAAATCATATCAAGATTTTCATAATTCGTCCGATATATGATTTCTTCTAGATTTTTCTGTCCACTTAAATATTGCGACAAACCATTTACGGATTTATGGATATAATACCGTCTGATATAACTGGATTTTCTGATATCTGCATCAATCAGAAGAACTCTTTTTCCTGTTTTTCCCATCTCTGTAGAAAGTGTGAACGCAATATCACTCTTTCCTTCGTTTGGATAACAACTTGTAAGCAAAATTGTTTTGACTTGCTTCCCTGAAAACTGAATATTCGTACGCAATGTTTTCACAGCTTCTTCATAAAAATAATCCTGTTTCCTTGGATCTTTTAATGCAACTCTATCCATTACGCTCTTCCTCCTTTACCGCTTTTTTTCTTTTGCCGTTTCTCACTTTTCTTCTGTCCGATATAATCCTTGCGATCTGGTATCACAGCCAGTGTCGAAATACCTAAGTATTTCTCAATATCATCTTCTGTCTTGATACTGTCATTCATAACTGTAATCACAACAACAATTCCAGCACTCAGTACAAATCCGAGCATCAATCCTAAAAATGTATTTTTTGTCATACTTGGGCTTGTCTTCACGATTGGAAGTTCACCTTTTTCGATGATCTTCGGTGGAATTACTTCCATCTTGTCGCCGATATACTCCGATGCGACAGTTGCCAGTTCATCTACGATTTCTTTTGCCAGCTCTGGGTCTGAATTTGTCACAGATATATTAAGAATGCGGGTATCTTCTGGATTTTCTAATACAATGTTTTCCCGCAGAACTCTATAACCCATCTTAAGATTTAAATTTTCAATAACCTGATTCAACACATCTCTGCTTGTTGTCAATACCGTATAATCTTTTGTCAATTGACTGCCAATCTGCAAATCAGCAAGAGAAGAAAGCGTTGTCTCTTTCGTCAAAACCAGCATACTGGATGTAGATGTATAAATCGGTGTCATAAAAAACTTTGTGTAGACACAACTTAGACAGCCACACAATAATGCAACTGCCAGAATTAGAAACGCTCTCTTCTTTAGTGCATAAAAGATCTCTCTTAAATCAATTTCAACTTCATCACCATGCATATTATTTTCCATCTTTTTCTCCTCTATCTTTGTTGTTTGATTATCTTTCGAGCATTTTTATAACAAATCTCTGCTATGTATTGTTTCTCCAAATGTTTTTTCAGCCACACTTCTGCTCCATCTGTCATCGGTTTCCGTGTTTTTGTATTGTGCATATCCGTAGCAAGGAAATGGATTTTCCCTTCCCGCAACATTTTCCTGCACCATCTGGTCGTTTCCTCATACCATTTACCATCAATTCTCCGGTAGTTCATTTGCATCAACGCACCCATCTCCGTCAATTCTTCTATCCTGCATTTTTCTCGTAAGACTTCGTAGCGCTCAATATGTGCCAAGATAGGCTGATAGCCGCGCATTACCAGCGTTCTCACACAGCGATACAATTCTGAATATGGAATCCATGGCATAAATTCAATCAGTGTATAAGAAGAATCTGCCATCGTCTGAATTTTGCCGCATTCTAAGTGCTCAAAGATCTCCTGTGTATATAGTATCTCCTGTCCCGGATAAATATGAAAATCCGGAGAAATCTCTTTTCTGGCTCTTTGTTCCAGACTTGCACAAGCCCTGCGAATATCCTGCGGTCTGTAATTTACGTGTTCGGCTGAATAATGTGGTGTAGCAATCACACTTTCAATTCCCTGACGCGCTGCCATCTTCAACATACGAATGCTCTCTCGCTCGTCAGTGGCGCCATCATCAAACCCCGGAAGAATATGACTGTGAATATCTATTTTTCTCATAAATCCCCCTTTTTTCATCATTGCATAAGCAAATACCCCCCCCCCGAAAAAATATAAATTTTTATAAAAAGTGAATAGCTGTGAGAGAGGTATATGTAGACTATATTCTGTATATAAAAAGACCGACATATTTTTACGCCGGCATTTTATCCAAATCCAAATGAAGTCTATATAATTAAAGATAATTTTTATTATTCTAAAATGCTGTATGCATTTCATATTATAGAACAACTTATCCCATTTTTCAATAAATATCGACAAATTTTGCCAGAGAAAGTTTAATGATTTTTAATACTTTTTTTATATTTTTTGATAACATTTGTACAACACAAACCCATTTTCTTACGAAAAGGGGCTATCGGTTAATACCGATTTTTAGGCTCTAAATC
>UMGS01022190.1_pt1 | contig 10551 bp, 9 predicted proteins | sample 1965341 | NCBI WGS metagenome assembly UMGS01 (sample SAMEA4836079, study PRJEB28245) | human gut metagenome | biome: gut microbiome; material: fecal sample | place: Denmark | collected 2008 | reverse complement strand
CGTGGTGTGGAAGGGGAGGTTAAAATCTCCCCTATCCGATTGCCGGTTTTCTGATGAGGATAAATTTTCTGGTGGAATGGAAGTTACAGAATATTCATCCTATAAATATTTGCATTCTTAAGATTTTGTATTGACTATATTCATCAAATGTGGTAAAAATAAAATATATTCATAGGATGAATTTGCGATAATCCTTCAGGAGGAAAACGGCATGAAACAACTGTATGATGTAATCATTATCGGCGGCGGCGTGGTGGGCAGCGCCATTGCCAGGGAAATGTCCAGGTACCGTTTGAAAATAGGCGTGTTGGAAAAGAATCTGGATGTATGTTATGAGACCAGCGGCAGAAATTCCGGCGTGGTCCATGGCGGATTTGCCTATGACACAGGCTCACTGAAGGCCAGACTCTGTGTGGAAGGCAATCGATTCATGGAACAACTGGCCGAGGAACTGGATTTTAAGTTCATCCGCTGCGGTAAGGTGCTGGTGGGCAATACGGCGGAGGATATGGAAACCCTGAAACGGACCATCCGGCAGGGGGAAGAAAATGGGGCTGCGGGGCTGGAGCTCATTGGAAAAGAGCGGCTTCATCAACTGGTTCCGGCTGTGGCAGGGGAATTTGCCATGTTTTCGGCTAACAGCGGAATCGTGGACCCATTTAATTATACCGTAGCTCTGGCTGAGAATGCACATGCCAACGGGGCAGCGTATTATTTTGACCATGAAGTGACAGGAATACGGCGGGACAGCCAGGGCAATTATATTCTTATGACGCCAAACGGCGAATTCCATACCCGGTGGGTCGTGAACAGTGCCGGACTGGGCTGCGGTAAAATATCCGGTATGCTGGGTATCCGCGGATATAAGGTGATTGGTTCCAAGGGAGATTACATTATTCTGGACAAGCGCACAGGACCGCTTCTCCCCATGCCTGTATATCCGGTTCCCAGCAATACTTACATGGGAATCCATGTGACCAACACCACAGACGGCAATGTCATTATTGGTCCCAACGCGGAGATGGTAACGGATTTTACATACTATGGCGTCCCGCAGGAAAATATGGATTACCTGGCTAAGAGTGCCTCAGACCTGTGGCCCTGTATCCATAAAAAGGATTATATCCGCAGCTATTCCGGTATTCTGCCTAAATGGGTGGATGAGAACGGTGTTATACAGGATTTTAAGATAGAGATAAGGGATGACATTGCGCCCCGCGCCATTAATCTGGTGGGCATTGAGTCTCCGGGTCTTACGGCGGCAGTCCCCATTGCCCGTCATGCGGTCTGTCTTATGGAAGAAAGGGAGAAGCTGACGCCCAATCCGGAGTTTAATCCTGTGAGAAAAGGAATTCCTCGTTTTGCGGAGATGACAAAAGAGGAACAGGAACAGATGATAAGGCAGAATCCTGATTACGGCCAGGTCGTCTGCCGGTGCGAAAAGGTAACCAGGGCGGAAATCCTGGCAGCCATCCATAATCCATTGGGAGTTGACACCATGGCAGGGGTCAAATACAGGACCCGTTCCATGATGGGGCGGTGCCAGGGAGGATACTGCCAGATGCGTATTGCGCAGATGATAGAAGAGGAATCGGGAAAAAAGGAAACAGAAGTAAGGTATGCAAGAAAAGATTCACAGATGTTTTTCGGCAGAGTGCGGGAGGAGGTGTAGGGAATGGAGATTGACGTTCTCATTGTTGGCGGCGGACCGGCGGGACTGGCTGCGGCTGTCCGGTTATACAGGAAGGGAATACATAACATATTGATTGTGGAACGGGAAAAACAGTTGGGAGGAATACTCAGGCAGTGCATTCATGACGGTTTTGGACTGACCCGTTTTAAAACCACATTGAGCGGGCCGGAATATGCCCAGAGATTTATCGATGAGGTGGAAGAATCAGGAATTCCTTATATCACGGACGCAACCGTGCTGGAGGTGACAGAAGACAGGACTGTGACCGCAGCGACACGCCAGGGGCTTAAGGTGTGGAAGGCCAGGTCCGTCATCCTTACCATGGGATGCAGGGAACGGACCAGAGGCGCTTTGGGAATTCCGGGTGAGCGGCCGGCCGGTGTGTTTACGGCCGGGGTTGCCCAGGCTTATATTAACCTCTGCAATGTAATGCCCGCAAAGGAAGTGGTCATCCTGGGATCCGGGGACATCGGCATGATTATGGCCCGCAGGCTTACGCTGGAAGGCGCCCATGTCCAGGCCGTGTTTGAGATCCAGCCATATCCCAGCGGCCTGCCCCGCAATGTGGAGCAGTGCCTGAATGATTACGGCATTCCGCTGTACCTGAGCCATACGGTAACGGCTGTCCACGGGGACAACCGCCTGACAGGCGTCACGGTGTCACGGGTGGATGAACACTTAAGACCCGTTCCGGGAACAGAAAAGGAATACAAGTGTGACACCCTGATACTTTCCGTGGGCCTGATTCCCGAAAATGAACTTTCTCTGGACGCTGGCGTGACCCTGGATGACAGGACAAAAGGCGCTGTGGTGGATGAACATTTCCAGACGGATGTGGCGGGAATCTTTGCCGCGGGAAACGTGCTCCACGTCCATGATTTAGTGGACTTTGTTTCCATGGAAGCAGAGAGCCTGGCGGATTCAGCTGCGGAATATGTGCAGAACGGATGCCTTACCCCCTGTCCCATCGAAATAGAAACGGACAGCCATATTAACCACACTGTTCCCCAGAGAGTGAGCGGCACAAGGGATTTTAAGCTGTCCCTGAGGGTAAACAGTCCCTTGAAGGAATGCCGCATTGAGGTAAGGCAGGACGGTGTATTGGTGGCGTCAAAGAAAATGAAGAAGGCAATACCGGCCGAGATGATTGAACTTACCGTTAAGGCTGATAAACTGGTGTCCCTGAGCCGGCTGGAGGTGAGCGCTGAATGTTGAGAGAATATACATGTATTATCTGCCCCAACGGATGTGATATAAGGGCGCAGATTGAAGAGAGGGAAGACGGAACCAGACGGATTTGCTCCGTGGAGGGCGCCGCGTGCCCAAAGGGCAGGGCGTATGTGGAGCAGGAAGTGACGGCCCCCCAGAGAAATATTGCCACATCTGTATTGGTAAAGGGCGGTATACTACCCCTGGCCAGTGTGAGGCTGACAAACCCCATCCCACGGGACCGGATTTTCGATGCAATGGATGAGATAAAAAAATGTACACTGACCGCCCCTGTGAAAGCGGGAACCGTTGTCATACCGCATCTGCTGGGGTATGACGCGGATGTGATTGTGACTAAGCCGGTGCCGGAAAATGGATGCAGGTAAAGTTGGGACTGATGAAAAATAAAGAAGAGTCTGCCATTGTTTTTTAATGGCATTCTCCTCTTTATTTACAATATTATTATTTCAATCCTCAGGAATTTTCCTGACGAGCCAATTGTAACATATAGGATATTTGATCTTTGGTCTATCCCTTTTGGCATTGCTTACATTCGTTTTTTACGTTTTGTAAGTAGCTACATAGAAAAACCACCCTGATACTTGGCAGTTGAGTGGGTGGTATTTCTATCTTCATATTCAGCCAACCCCTTGTGGGCGGTTGCTTCTTTTTAGGTTTATATAATAACAGATTTTGGTAATTTATTCAAGGTTTTTCTAATATTGAGTTTCGGTTTATTGATGATAGTTCTGTAATCAAATATACTTAAAGCGTATTTAAATTGTACAATGTCTGCTTTACAATGATTAACATTATCCTATAACCCTAAGAAACCAGTACGAAAATACAGTTTATATTTATGCTTCTAAAGACTCACAAAAGTTTACATTACTCAATAAAGGCCAATATACAGGAACACCTCCTTAACCTGACGGGCGGTCTGCTATATAAAGTTTTTTAAAATTACTAGATTCCGAACTCCTTAAACAACTGTTCCTGATACGTCCTATCCGATGCTGCCCGGATGATGTCGTCCGCCCTTCCAGCGTCTGCCAGCTTTACAATCAGTGCATTTGCGCGCCCCAGCCCCTGCTGGACGCCTTTCTCAATTCCCTTTTCTATCCCCTTTTCCATACCGTCTTCAAACAGCATTTGACCTAAAACAGTCATTCCAATCCTCTCCTTTATCATCTTTAATTCATCTCTGTCCAAAAATTTTACCGCCAGCGCATACAGCACTGACTGCATCCTTTTTCGGTCCTCATCCCCTGCCTTAAGTTCCTCACACTGGAGAATCTCCATGCCCTGGTAAATCCGCTGGCTCATTTCCATCTTTCCCGACATCAGGGGGGTCAGAAGCAGGGGAAATACATTATGGCGTCTCAGTATCTTGCCCCGGTTGATTTTCCGCCTCAGCTTTTCAAAGACCTTGTCCGCGTTCCTGTCCCTCAGCCGCACCACTTCTACTCTGTACACGTTCATTCCGTTGACCAGTTCCTTTTTCAGGATTTTTACCCGGGATGTGCATATCACAGTTGTGGCGACCGGAACATCATATGTAAGCCCTATGTAAGCCTCATATTCACGGAACCGTCTTAAGTCCTTTTCCCGAATGCGGTCGCTCTCAAATTCCAGATGTCTCCAGGAACCGTCCTTCATGATGAAATTGAAGTCTTCTTCCAGCCTGCGCATCTCCAGATGGACATGCTCTGTAGGCGCCACGCGGGCTATCCGGCCCTTTACACCTGCATAGGGAAGCAGATCTTCCCCGAAAAACTGTGCCGCTGTTTTCATTACCTTGTCCTCCAGCTGGCTGAACCCGCTGGCCCCTGCTGATACCTGTTCACGCAGGTATTCTTTTCCCATACAGCCTCCTGTTCCGGCAAGCCATATAAGAACCTATCCCCATTATAGCGTTTTCTGATAAACCAGACAATAGCTCCTTTGCCTTTTGATGAATTAATGGTGTGATTTAAACGTGGAAATCATTGCCCGACTCATGTGGGGCAGAATGTTTAGATAAATCTTTAGATTCAGATATTTTCAGATATCGTAAAAGATATAGGATAATGAGCGATAGTTACTTATATTCCGCTACCGTCCGGTTGTTATAATATAGCATTTATCCCGGAAAAAGGCAAGGTCCCATAGAGTGGCCAATGCCAAGATTTGCTCAACTCTGTTGATTAAATATGCCCGGAATGTTATAATCCATTCACAGACAGAGGAAAATATAAGCAGCAATCAAGCAGCCGTTCCTGAATGTCCAAACAGGAGGCGTATACAGCGGACTCATCGGGGGAGGGGGATGCTGCGCGTGTGCAGAGACAGCCAGGGACTGCGAACAGGATAAAAGGAGGAAAAAAGATGACCGGAAAACGTGCGGATTATATAACGTGGGATGAATATTTTATGGGGGTGGCCCTGTTGTCGGGAAAACGTTCCAAGGACCCCAGCACTCAGGTGGGAGCTTGTATCGTCAGCCAGGACAATAAGATTCTGTCCATGGGATATAATGGATTCCCAAAAGGGTGTTCGGATGACGAATTTCCCTGGGGCAAGGAAAATGAGAAGGAGGACCCCTACAATTCCAAATATTTCTACTCCACACACAGCGAATTAAATGCTATCCTTAATTACAGAGGTGGAAGTCTGGAGGGAAGCAAGCTCTACGTGACCCTGTTTCCCTGTAATGAGTGCGCCAAGGCCATTATACAGGCAGGAATCAAGACCATTGTATACAGAGAAGACAAATATGCGGACACGCCGGCGGTGAAGGCGTCCAAGCGTATGCTGAATGCAGCGGGAGTGCGCTATTACCAGTACCAGTCCACAGGCCATAAAATCGAGCTAGAGGTATAGTCTCATGAAGATACTGCTGACGGCTGTCAACGCGAAATATATACATTCCAATCTGGGAATTTACAGCCTGAAGGCCTACGCGGACCAGATATTGGGGGCGGGTGAAGCGGGCGGCAGGAATGACCGGGAATAAAACAGGGAAACCGGGACATGCCGGGAGGGCCCTGCAGAGCCGTTTATTGAGCTGGCCGAGTACACCATCAACCACCAGCCGGACCTGATTCTTCAGGATATATTCAGTAGAGAACCGGATGTGATTGCCTTTTCCTGTTATATCTGGAATATAGAATACATCAGATACCTGGTGGCGGATTTGGGGAAAATACTGCCGGATGTTCCCATATGGCTGGGAGGCCCGGAGGTGTCCTTTGACGCGGCTAAAGTGCTTCGGGAGCTGCCGGAGGTAACAGGCATTATGAAGGGGGAGGGGGAGGAGACCTTTGCACAGCTGGCCGGATATTATGTGGATAAGCGGTGCGAAAAGAGGGTGGGCGGTGGAAAACGTCTGCCGGAGAGACAGGCCGGTCTGAAAGATATACCCGGGCTTTCCTTTCGCCTCCCCGACGGTTCATTGGCAGATACCGGTGTCCGCCAGGCCATGGATATGAGCCGGATACCGTTTCCTTATAAAAATATGGATATAAAGGATTTGGAGCACCGCATCATATATTACGAGAGCAGCCGGGGCTGCCCCTTCTCCTGCAGTTACTGCCTGTCCTCCATTGATAAGAGCGTACGGTTCAGAAGCCTGGAACTGGTCCTTGATGAGCTGGCCTATTTCCTTGCGGCCGGAGTGTCTCAGGTAAAGTTTGTGGACAGGACCTTTAACTGCAATAAAAAACATGCCATGGCCATTTGGAAGTTTATACAAAGTCAGGACAACGGAGTCACTAATTTTCATTTTGAGATTGCCGCTGATTTGCTGGACCAGGAGGAAATGGAGCTTTTGGGCCAGATGCGTCCCGGACTGATCCAGCTGGAGATTGGCGTCCAGTCCACCAATCCGGACACGCTTAAGGCCATACGCCGCAAGACTGACATAGACGAGATACGCCGTATTACCGGCACAATTAATAAAGGGCATAACGTCCATCAGCATCTGGACTTGATTGCGGGGCTGCCGAGTGAGAATCTGGAATGCTTCCGCCATTCATTCAATCAGGTGTATTCCATGGAGCCGGAGCAGCTTCAGCTGGGCTTCCTGAAAGTACTGAAAGGTTCTTATATGGAAGAAATGGCGCCGTCCTATGGTCTCTGCTATTCCTCCAGGCCGCCCTATGAGGTCCTGTCCACCCGCTGGCTGTCCTACAGAGACATCCTGGAGCTAAAGGGAGTGGAGGATATGACAGAGGTGTATTATAACAGCAGGCAGTTCGTCCATACCCTGGCCGAGCTTGCGGGAGCATACGGTTCGCCTTATGAAATGTTTCTGGATATGGCTGCATTTTACCGGGAGAACCATCTCACCGGCATCAGCCACAGCAGGATAGCCAGATATGAGATACTGTACAGCATCATAGCCGGACATGGGGCTGCGGGGATGGATGCCTCTGTCATGGAACGGTTCAGGGACCTTCTCATGTATGACTTATATCTCAGGGAAAATGTAAAAAGCCGTCCCTCCTTTGCCCGGGACCAAAGCCCCTATAAACAGGCTGTCCGGCAGTTTTTTCAAAGGGAGGAGGAATCCCCCCTGTATCTTACGGATTATGAAGGGTATGATTCCAGGCAGATGAGTAAGATGGCCCATATTGAGGCCATGGGAGACGGAACCCTGGTGCTGTTTGACTACAGGCACAGGGACCCGCTGACGTACAATGCAAGGGCGGTCAGGATCAGGTGATGGACCTTGCATTGTTGTAAATACAACAAAAACGTTGTGATGAAAGGATTGGATATATGCCGCAGAAAACCATTTTGAAGCGACCTGAGACTGGAAGAAAAGCCGTCAGGGAAACAAAAGCAGAACTCACCGCCCGTATTGACCGTATCCTGTCTGCACTGGACAGGGAATACGGTACGCAGTACCGCTGTTATCTGAATCACGAGACTCCCTGGCAGCTGCTGATTGCGGTCATTATGAGCGCCCAGTGCACGGATGCCAGGGTAAATATTGTGACAGCTGACTTGTTTCAAAAGTATGATACACTGGAAAAGTTTGCTATGGCGGATTTAAAGGAGCTGGAGCAGGATATCCATTCCATTGGGTTTTATCACATGAAAGCTAAGAATATCATTGCCTGCTGCCGGGACCTGGTGGAACGGTTCGGCGGAGAGGTGCCAAAAACCATAGAGGAGCTTACCTCCCTTGCCGGCGTGGGACGTAAGACAGCCAATGTCATACGCGGGAACATATACAACGAGCCCAGTATTGTGGTGGATACTCATGTAAAGCGCATTTCCAGGAAGCTGGGCCTTACAAAAGAGGAGGATCCCGAGAAGATAGAGTATGCTCTGATGAAGGTGCTGCCAAAGGACCACTGGATTCTGTGGAACATACATATCATCACCCTGGGGCGTACCATTTGCGTTGCGAGGCGCCCTAAATGCTGTGAATGCTTTCTGCGGGAGGAATGTCCGGGCAGGGAGGCGTAAGATTTTATAAATTTTTTCTCCCTGCCAGCCGTCCGCCCTACCTACGGCTCTGGTACTCAGAGGGAGATTTTCCATAATATCGTTTGAATGCGGCGCTGAAATAGGCCGCATTTTCATATCCTACCCTGGATGAAATCTCATACATTTTCATGTTGGTATTCTCAAGCAGTCCCCTGGCTTTTTCCATCCGTTTTCCTGCAGCAAGGGGGAAGTACATGTGCTGGCCGGGGAGAACGGGGCCGGAAAGAGTACCATACTTAAGATTCTTGCGGGAATCCATCAGGCGGATGAAGGGGAGATTTATTTTCATGGTAAAAAGGTGGAAATCCGGAATCCTGAGCAGTCCCAGAAACTGGGAATTGCCATGGTGTTCCAGGAGCTGACGCTGGTGGGGGAAATGACGGTCTGGGAAAATATCTATTTAAACCAGGAGCCGGTTACCCGTCTGGGAAGAATCAACAGAAGGGAAATCAAAAAGCGCATTCTGGACGTTATGGACCGCTATGGAATCCACATTGATCCGGATGCCACTGTAGGCAGCCTGCCGGTGGCTGAACAGCAGATGGCGGAAATCCTTAAGATTCTGGTCAGGGACCCGGAACTGATTATTCTGGACGAGCCGACTTCCGCATTGGCGAAAAAGGAGGTAAAGCAGCTGTATCAGATTATCCACAATCTGATTGCGGACGGAAAGACAATTATTTTCATTTCCCACCGTCTGGAGGAGCTGTTTGAGCTGGGCCACCGGATTACTGTATTCAAGGACGGATGTTATATTGGGACCAGGAACATGAACGAGATAAATGAGGATGATTTGATACGCATGATGGTGGGGCGTTCCCTGAATCATGTATTCCCTCCGTCTGTATGCCAGGCAGACCACAGCCAGGTCATATTTGAGGTAAAAAACCTGGCGGATGCGGACCATAAGCTGAACCACGTCAGCTTCCAGGTACATAAAGGAGAGATACTGGGGGTGGCCGGACTGCAGGGACACGGACAGACAGAACTGCTCAATGCTGTCAGCGGACTCTATCCCCTGTCTGAGGGAGAGATTATTGTAAATGGAAAACGGGTGGGAATAAAGAACGCGGGACAGGCCATTGCAAACGGAATTGCCCTGGTGCCCTCCGACCGGAAGAACCAGGGCCTGATGCTGGAGCTTTCCAACCGTCACAACCTGTCCATTTCCAGTATGAAAAAGCGCATGAAGGGATGTTTCATAGACAAAAAGGCGGAACAGGCATTCAGCGAGTCCATGGTGTCAAAGCTCTCCATTAAAATGGGAGGGCTGGACCTGCCTGTATCCAGTCTCTCAGGGGGAAACCAGCAGAAGGTGGTTCTTGGCAAGGAGCTGGCCACGGAGCCCAGGGTGATTCTCTTTGACGAGCCTACCCGCGGCATTGATGTGGAAGCCAAACGGGAATTCTATCAAATCATGCACGGCCTGGCGGCCCAGGGCGTGGCGGTAGTTATGAACTCCAGCGACATGCTGGAGGTAATCGGCATGAGCAGCCGGGTGATTGTCATGTACGAGGGAAGGATATCCGGTATCCTGGAGAAGGAAGATCTGACAGAAGAACGAATCATGCAGCTGGGCATGGGGCTGGGAAAGAACAGGAAGGAAGGTGAGGAAGGGTGAAGAACAGGATGAAAAAGAATTTCTGGCACAAACACGGTCATACGGTCATCATATATGTATTCCTGGCAGCTCTCATGGTTTTTGTAAGCATATTTAATAAGGACTTTTTTACTCTGGGGAATTTCAAGAATCTTCTGCGTTCTTCCTTTCCGCTACTGATGGCTGCCCTGGGGCAGACGCTGATTATTCTCACGGGAGGTATTGACTTGTCCCTGGGAGGAATCGTGGCCCTGTGCAACGTGGTCTGCGTCCTGTCCATGAACCCGGACTCTGCCTGGGGGTTTGTTCCTGCCCTGGGGGCAGCGGCAGCGGTGGGGCTGGCCTGCGGGGCTGCAAACGGTGTTCTCGTCACCAAAGGGCGTCTGGCCCCCATCATTGTAACCATAGCAACCACAGCCGTATTTGACGGCATGGCTTTACTGCTCATGCCCAATCCGGGGGGAAGTGTACATAAGGCTTTTGCCAAATTCCTGACCCGGGGATATTCCGGCGCGGCTCCCTTTCTTCTTTTTATATTATAGGGTGCGCCCAGCTAAGGGCTTGAAATTTA
>UMGS01018839.1_pt1 | contig 10614 bp, 13 predicted proteins | sample 1965341 | NCBI WGS metagenome assembly UMGS01 (sample SAMEA4836079, study PRJEB28245) | human gut metagenome | biome: gut microbiome; material: fecal sample | place: Denmark | collected 2008 | reverse complement strand
CAATGTCGTTGTAGTGAATCGCCACCGTCTGTTGGGTGTGCTTGCTCCACTTTACGTCCTCGTAGACCACGATCTTTTGGATGATCAGCCGCAGCAGCTCCTGGATGTCGGTGTACCGCCTTACTATGGAGATAAAGTGGCCTGTATCGGACACCTGCTCCCGCAGCTTTTGGATGGCGGTCTCCTTCTCCGGGAGGGGCTTATTTAATATTTCCACCTCCTGGGTGTAGTTGCCGGAGAGTGTCTGGAACTGCTCCGCCGTGATCCGGCCTAGGATGCTGTCTTTGTAGAGACATTTGAAGATGCTGCCCAGTTCCTTGCTTATCTTCTTCATGGCGGTTAGATCCCGTTCCAGCCTGCGCACTTCTTTTCAGATCTCCGTGGACTGCCTGCTACCAATGTATGCGGCGTATGCGGCAAACTCCTGGGTGTGTTCCCTGGCCATGGCCGTCGTCCGCCGGAGGTTCTCCAGAGCCACGTCATCCAACACACACTCCCGGATATAAGGTGAGCGTCAAAAAAGGGCCGGATTGAAGAAGCAAAAAGGATATGGGAAAATACCATCATAGCGCGGAGAGGTCGAAAGTAGCCTCAACTTGGGTAGTGCTGTGACTTTCCTTAAAGCTACAGCACTTGCCCCAACTTGGATAGTGCCCCGACTTCCGGAAAGTAAGAGGCACGGCACTTATCCCCTCCGTAGAAGGGAAGGTGGCATGATGGAGAAAAGGAGCATCTGGGAAGTAAAGGAGAGTACCGGCTTGCTGAATGAGCGGGCCTGGTCCGGGAGTTCCAGCACAGTGGGCTGAATGTCATGACCTGGTGTGAGCAAGAAAGGGATCACAACGAATCAGTCCTATAAATGGCAACGGAAGGTATTTGAGGCACTGATGGAGCAGCAGGAGGCCCATATTCAAGGCACGGGGCTCAGGGAACCGAAAGTACAGTTTGCAGAATTGTCGTCTCCGGAAGAAGGTACGACTGCCCCGGATTGTTTGGCAGAGATGCCCACAGAAGCGGTACGTCGGGCAGCAGTAATTGCCACGCTGCGTGTGGGTAACGCTGAAATCGATATCTATGAAGGAGCCGATGCCACAGTAGTGGAGGCGCTGTGCAAGGTGGTGCGCCATGCTGAGTGACTTCACTGGAGCGGACCGGATATACCTGGCGGTGGGATACACAGATCTGCGGAAGGGTATTGAGCGGCTTGCTCCTCTGGTACGGCGGCAGTTTGAGCTGGATCCATTTACGAACACCTTGTTTTGTTCTGTGGGCGGCGAGGAGACCGACTGAAAGCGCTTTATTGGGAAAAAGACGGATTCCTGCTGCTATATAAACGACTGGAGGAGGGAAACTTCCATTGGCCGCGCAGCGGAGATGAGGTACGACAGCTGACTTGGCAGCAGTACTGTTGGTTGGTGGAAGGGCTGCAGATAGACCAGCCAAAGTCGCTGAAAGAGGTGGTTGCTCTAAGCGTGGTATAGAGGGAAAATTGTATCAACAATATCTGAAACGCCATCAAAACACTGGTATTTCAAGGTGTTTTATGGTATAATGGTTCATAATAAACGATTTGAAAACAGCAACAAGCAACACGGAAATGGTGACCATTTCGCGTGTGGAATATGACGCGCTGAGCCAGAAGAGCGAGGGGTATGCGGAGCTGAATCAGAAGTTGGAGTGGCTGATGGAACAGCTGCGGCTGGTGAAGAAAAAGACCTACGGCTCATCCTCTGAGCATACCCAAGAGGAGCTGATGGACCGGTTGAGCTTCGTCTTTAACGAGGCGGAGGCTTGGCAGGATGCGGAGAAAAAAGCGCGGGAGGCGACCACGGTGGCAGAGCATACCTGGGAAAAACGTTCGTCCCGGGTGGAAGAAGTGCTTCCGGAGGATGTGCCGGTTGAAGTAGTGGAGCACTATCCGGATGAGGCGGTACAGGTCTGCCCGGAGTGCGGCAGCCAGATGTCCGTGCTTGGCAAAGAGGTGCGGAGGAGTCTGGTGATGATCCCGGCCCAGGTGAAGATCCGGGAAGATGTATACTATGCTTATTCCTGCCAGCGCTGCAAAAAGGAGAGCACAGAAACCCCAGTTGTAAAGGAAAAAAAGAGCCCGGCCGTGATCCCTGGCAGCTATGCGTCCCCGGAGGCGATTGCCCGCATCACCCCCCAGGGGGCCCTCTCTTGCCGCTAATGCGGCAATTCGCCTTGTGGTACAGAAGTTTGTGATGGGCTCCCCGTTGTGCCGGCAGGAGCAGGAGTGGAACCGGGCCGGGGTAAAATTATCCCGGCAGACGATGAGTAACTGGATTTTGCGGGTAACGGAGGACTGGCTCCGGCCGGTATATGACCAGCTCCGCCAGGAATTGGTGGGGCGGGAGGTGCTGCACGCGGATGAGACCACCCTGCAGGTGTTGCGGAAGCCGGGGAAATCCGCCCAGTCCAAGAGTTACATGTGGCTTTACCGGACGGGGTGCGATGCCGAGCACCCCATTGTGCTGTATGAATACCAGCCGGACCGGAAAGCAGAGAATGCAGCGGCATTCTTGCAAGGCTTTGCCGGGTATCTGCACGCGGATGGCTACTCAGGGTACCACAAGCTGCCCGGTGGCATCCGGGTGGTTGGGGGCTGGGCCCACGCACGGCGGAAATTTGACGAGGCGGTGAACGCCCTGCCCAAGGGAGAACAGGCGGGATGCGCGGCCCTGGAGGGGCAGCAGTTCTGTAACCAGCTGTTCTCCATAGAGCGGGAAATCGCCGGTCTTCCATTTAAAGAACGATGTATCCAGCGGCAGAGCCGGGCAAAGCAGGTTCTGGACGCTCTGTTGTCATGGGCAGAACGCAGTAAGTCACCGCCAAAGTCTGCTTTGGGGAAGGATGTGTACTATTTGAAAGCGCAGTGGCCGCACCTGATCCGTTATCTGGAGGACGGGCGGCTGGAGCTGAGCGACAACCGGGCCGAACGCAGCATAAAGCCCTTTGTAATGGACCGGAAGAACTTCTTGTTTGCCAACACCCCAAATGGGGCGCAGGGCAGGAGGTGATTTTCAGCCTGATTGAAACTGCCAAAGAAAATGGGCTTGATCCATACCGCTATTTGGTTTATATAATGAGCAATGCGCCGGTGCTGACGGAAGCAGATGATGATTGGGCCGCTAAGCTGCTGCCGGAATGGGCACCGGAGCGGTGCCGCACGTATCTATCTTGTGTGTGATATAATTTTCATGGATCTGCTGCACAGCAGATCCATTTTTATTGCCGGCCCGGCTCTGCAGTTGATTTGGCATATTGACAAATTTTTCCTTTTTCATGACCCGCCAGAATTGGCGGGAACAACTAATAACGATTCCTGTAAAATAAGTCTGGATATTCATTCCGGATGTTTTTAGGAGGAATTAGCTATGAAAAAAAAGGAAGTAATTGTGCGAGTAGGCGGTACACATCCCTCAATACCTTTTCAGCGTTTAAGAGTGAAAGCAGGCCTTACACAAGAGAAAGCTGCCGAGAAACTATCTTGTGGTACCCGTACCCTCCAAAGATATGAGGCAGGTGAAAAAGAGCCACCCCTGAAAATACTGAGAAAAATGCTCACCTGTTACAACTGCGAAATAGGCGATTTGATCCCCCTGGCTAACAGTTTGGACGAAATAGATTCCGAGGAGCGTGTGTGACAATGGACGAGAAACTGACCCGTCTGCTATACAACCTGGGACTCTCGGCCAATTATTCTGGGTTCCACTATATTACCACAGCAGTTAAAATTGCCGCCGCTGAACCGCTATCTCTTACCATGGTAACAAAATGGCTCTACCCCCAGGTTGCAAAGCACTGTCGGACAAGCTGGAGAGCTGTTGAGAAAAATATCCGCACCGCGCTTAAAATTATTTGGATGAGAAATGCATCTGGACTACAGAAATTATCTGGTTTTGCATTGGACTCCAAACCATCTGCCTCTCAGTTTATCTCCTTGCTTGTCTATCTTATCCAATTTACAGAATAATACCTTTTAGCTCATAGCGCCAGCCCGAGATGCGGGCTGGCGCTATTGCCATTTGGCGTTTACTTACAAATAAAAAATGGTGGGCTCATGATGAACCTATTTTCTTACATAATAGGGGATATCTTCCGATGTGGGTGTCGCATGGGATGCCTGTGTACTGGAGAAAATCGCCGCATAGATGGCTGCAAAATGATTCGCCCAATGGTAAGATACTCGAACTTAGGACAGGAGGTGTAGAGATGCTGGAATGGGTGTCTATGCGGGTGGCGATCGTGTTCTGGGCGGACGCGCTGGAACAGCGGGGATATTCCGTGAAATATACAAAGTGTGGTGCCCAGTAGACCTTTGAACAAGATGGCTTATGCAGCACAGAAGATCGTGGCGGTCTGACGGCCCATGGCCAGGGATTAGATCGCTTTCATCAGGTAAAGGGGGAGCAGCATGGTATCTTCTTATCTGGCTCACATTTCAGCCCAAGGAGAGACACAATAATTCTTTGTCGCTCCCCACACGAGGAGCGTAGATTGAAATACTCACTCGCGTACTTATAAAACAAGGACAGCGTTGCTTCCCCAGTAATCACTCCCTGCAGATGAAGCGTAGATCAAAAGTACTTGGCAAGGGTGTGTGACTTAACAAAACATCAGGGAAATAGGATGCACCTACAAAATTTGCAGGTGCATCCTATGCTGATACACTAAATCGGCTTTGTTGTCCTTCTGATGGGTCACCCTCAGGCAGTCGCTTTTTGTGTTTCTTGATAGATCCTTGATAGAGCCCGGTTAGCACAGGCCGAAGCGCTTCATTTGACGCCAGAGGGTAGTGGGATGTATGCCCAGGTAGCGCGCGGTGGCCTGGCGGTTACCATGGTGGAGCAGTAGGGCCTGCTCCAGCCGGGCGCGGGCATCTGAACGAATGACATCAGGGCTAGGAGCAGAGGTATGATCCGCCAGGCGGGGGAGCGCCATGTAGATATCCGCCGGGGCGGCGGTGGAGTGTTTGCACAGGATGCACAGCCGCTCACAAAAGTTGATGACCTCCCGGATGTTTCCAGGCCAGGGGTATGCGGTCAGTAACTTCATCCCGTCGGGGGAGATGTCAGTCAGGACGCAAGCATGCTTTTCCCGCTCCAGATCCAGAAAATATTCCAGCAGACGGGGGATATCCTGCTTCCGTTGGCGGAGGGGGGGCAGCTCCAGTTCCAGCACGTCCAGCCGGTAGAACAGATCCTCGCGGAACGCACCTTGCTGCACCTCAGAGGACAGATCTTTATTGGTGGCAGTGATAACCCGTACATCCACTGGGATCACCGTGTCGCCACCTACGCGGATGATCTCGTGTTCCTGGAGCACCCGGAGCAGCTGCCCCTGGAGCTTGGGAGAGATATCGCCGATCTCATCCAGAAAAAGGGTGCCCCTGTGTGCGATCTCAAAGAAGCCTGCCTTGCCGCCCTTCATAGCTCCGGTAAAAGCCCCTTCCACATGGCCAAATAGTTCGCTTTCCAAAATGTTGTCGGGCAGCGCGGCGCAGTTGATGGCTACGAAGGGGCCGTTTCGCCGGGGACTGGTGTTGTGGATGGACTGGGCGAAAAGCTCCTTTCCTGTGCCAGTCTCGCCCCGGATCAGAATATTGGCCTCCGCCGTGCTGAACTCCTTTGCGATCCTTATGGTCTGTTCCAGGGCGGAACTAGTGCGGCGAATATCCTGAAAGGTATGTTTGGCTACAAAGCCCTGCCGGTGCGCACGGGCCCGAATGGCCCCCTCCTCCCGCAGGATCTTTTCCACGCTCTGGAAGGTAATGACGCATCGGGGCCCTTCTTCCCCCCCGACCGACACGCAGTTCAGCATGTAGTCCTGCCCGCCGCAGGAAAAGAGCTGGGCCTGGACGGCCTGCCTCTGGTCCAGAAGGGTACGGTAGGGCAGATCAGGAAAAAACTCAGTGACCAGCCGCCCCTTCAGCGGCCCCTTCCCGGCACCGAGCCGTTCCAGAGCATAGCGGTTGGACATCTCCACCTGTCCCAGGTGATCGGTCAGCAGGACACCCTGGAAGGAAGAATTGAGGATGGTGTTCAGTGTTTGAGCCCGTTCCCGCTCAAATTGTGCGGCGCGAAGCATGCTGGCGGCGCTGGTGATGGCGGCGTCGATGCTCCCCCAACCTGACTCGATCAGTACGCAGGGCAAGCCGTACTGGTGCGCCAGATCACAGGTGGAGGATCCGCCGACCAAGGTCTGTGCTCCGTCCGCCACGGCGGCGCGGATGGTCTGCTCTAGCCGTGTCTCGTCCAGGATCGGGTAGGCGCGGATGTCTCTGCCACTGAAAATGCTGGATATAGTCTCGGCACCATCCAGCAGGTTCTGTGCTCCGATCAGAGCGATTCGGGTGCCGGGCCAGCCCTTGACAGCACGGTCGATGGCTTGCACCACGTCGTAGCCGCTAACGCTCAGCTCCACTCCGGGAATGTTCAGCCGTTTCATGGTGCGGGCCGTGAACCCGCGGGCGATGACCGCGTCGGCATGGATATGTTCCAGCTGGTTGTTGTATCGGTCCAGGATGATCTCATAGAACAGTTCGTCACAGTCCGGCCTAGCCAGAAAGACCTGCTCAATCAGGGGGATGCTGGATGAGTAGGGTGCTAAAAACACGATATGATACATGGCCCGTCCTCCTTGCTGTCACGATAGTATAGCATGGAGCAGAGAGAATTGCAAATATGCGATTATACAATGCAATGCGCAATGCAATGCGCTAGACTTTAGCTAGAAATATTTAGAAATTATGAAATACAACTGGAAAGCTAATTGGAACTTTGCCAAAAGACGCTAACAAGAATTTGGATAGATCGATGAAAAGATTTGGGCAAAACCGCCGATAAAAAGTTGGTATAGATATTGCTTTATATCTTGTACCGGCTGATCCCAGATCGTCTCGGCGGACGGGCGGCAGAAACAAAAGAGATAAAAGGAGAACAAGAGCATGAGCATGAGTATCTTAGGAAATGTACCCATTTTACGTACCATGCGGAAATTCCCCGCGGGAGTCATGGTGATCCCCCTGCTGGCCGGCTGTCTGGTCAATACTTTTTTCCCGGACCTCCTGACCATCGGCGGCTTTACCACCGGCCTGTTCAAGGGGGGGATTCAGACCCTGATCGGATTGTTCCTGTTCTGCAGCGGCGCGACCATAGATGTAAAGATGGCCGGCCGCACCATCTATGTGGGCGTGGTACTCACCTGCCTGAAGTTTTTCCTGGGTTTCGGCCTGGGCCTGCTGGTGCGGTCTGTCTTCGGCGAGGCCGGGCTGCTGGGCCTGAGCTCCTTGGCCATCATCGGCGCGGTGACCAACTCCAACGGCGTCATCTATGCCACCTTGGCCAATGAGTACGGTGAAGAGAGTGATGTGGGCGCCACCTCGATCCTGGCGCTCAACGATGGCCCCTTCTTTACCATGATCGCCCTGGGTGCTTCCGGCCTGGGTACCTTTCCGGTGAAGGACATGATCTCCTGCATGGTACCCATGATCCTGGGCTTCATCGTGGGTAACCTGGACCATGAGTGGCGGAAGATCCTGGCCCCCGGCATGGTGCTGCTGCCCCCCTTCAACGGCTTCACCCTGGGTGCCGGCATGAATCTGTTCAACATTGCCAAGGCCGGCCTGTCCGGCATCGTGCTGGGCCTGATGACCCTGGTGGTCACCGGTCTGATCTCCTTCGTCATTTACAGCCTGCTGCGCCGCCGGCCCGATCCGATGGGCGCGGCCATCGGCACCACTGCCGGAGTGGCGGCCAGTACGCCGGCGGCTATTGCCGCTTCCGACCCCAGCTTTGAGGGGCAGGTGGAGACTGCCTCGGCGCAGATCGCCGCCAGCGTGGTGCTCACCGCGATCCTCTGCCCGCTGATGGTCTCTTTCCTGACCAAGTGGAGCGACAAGTGGTTCGAGAAGCGCGGCAAGAAGCGGAGGCCCGACCATACGGAAGCGGCACCCCCGGAGAAGAAGAGCTGAACAGCCTAACGAATTTGAAGAAAGCGTGAGAATAGCATGAAACAGATCATTACCGCCAGGCGGGTGCTCAGAGGCGAACAGCTGGAGCCACTGGACAACGGTGCAATTGTGATAGATGAGGGGACCATCGTCAAGGTCCTGCCCGTGAGAGAACTTACCAACGCGGACCGGGCCGGAGCGCAGATGGTGGAGCTTTCGGAGGAAACGGTCCTCCCGGGCATGATCGAGTGTCACGACCACCTGAGCATTGACGCAAGAAAGGTGAACCACCTGGAGACCCTGGCTACAGCCAGCGAGTGCAAGCTCACTCTGCTGGCAGAGGAGGGACTGATGGACGACCTGCTCTCAGGCGTTACCACCGTGCGCTGCATGGGCGAGAAGTACGACTTGGACCTGAAGCTGAAAAAGGAGATCGAGGCGGGCAACGTGATCGGTCCTGATATCCTGCCCGCCGGGGTGGGTATGAAAGGTTCCAACGGGAGCGGTTACATCGGGATGCCGCACTGCGGTGTGGAGGAGTTCCGCCGCACTGCCCGGGCCAATGTGGCCAAGGGCGTCAGTCTGCTGAAGATATTTACAACGCCCGGCGTGTTTAATGTCAACTTGGGCTTCGTGCCCTCCTTCCTCTCCGCCCAGGAGATCCGCACGGTGGTAGAGGAAGGTGCCCGGCTCCACCTGTCCGTGGCCGCCCACTGCATCGGCGGTCAGGCGCTGCGTGACTGTGTGGAACAGGGGGTGGCCGTCATCGAGCACGCCTACTGCGCTACCCGGGAGGACATCGAACTGCTCAAGGCCCACCCCGAGTGCTGGGTGGACCTGACCACTGGCATCTATCTGGACCCTGAGAGGGAGCCCTATCTCTCTGCGACCGGGGCGGCCAGCGTCCGGGCCGGTCGGGAGATCGTCCGCCAGTGTGTGGGCGAGCTGATCCGGGCCGGTGTCCACTTCACGCTGGGCACCGACGCAAACCACGGACTGCTGTGGAAAGAGGTGGTGTACGCTGTGGAGCTGGGGGCCAGCAAGCTGGACGCCCTGAAGGGCATCACCGTCAACGCCGCCTATATCTCCGGGCTGTCGGGGAAGAAGGGGATCCTCGCCGAGGGCGCGGACGCGGACCTCATTGCTGTTTCCGGAGACCCGTTGGAGGATCCCGCCGTTCTGGCGCAGGTGCCCTTTGTGATGAAAAAAGGTGTTATTTATAAGGAGGGCGGCCAAGCAAAGCCCGGTTGTCGTACATCTATGGTCAAACTGTAACGTTCCCAGCAGTCGAGTGAAACAGAATAGAAACTGTTTGAAACAAATAAGTTCATATATTGCACACCGTTGTTTCGCTGAATAAGAGGAGTGGCCGCACTGCGGTGTCAGTCCCGACAGGAGTCTGTGCAAATCGCACAAAGGAAGAGCGCGAGATCGTGAGAAATCGGGAAATCCGTGAGATTTGCCGAAGAATTTGATATTTGGCATAAGGCTTGCTTTATAGTGATTGCCAATACCGAGAGCGGATCCGCTGTGGTCATTTCGGATCAAAAATGGAGGAATTAATATGAGTCAGTTTACTGGAAAGCCTATTCTTGCCGTGCCACTAGGCGACGCGGCCGGCATTGGTCCCGAGATCATTGCCAAGCTGTGTGCCAACGGCTTTCTGATGGAGCACGCCAAGCCCGTGCTGGTGGGAGATGAGGGTGTGCTCAAGCGGGGTATGCGGGACACCGGTGTTTCCTTTTCCTATACGGTTTTTGGCACGATGGAAGACGCCGTGGAAGAGGCCAAGACGGAGTCCGGTCTGGTTCTGATGGACACCAAGAGCCTAGATGCCTCCAAAGTGGAGTTGAGCGTGGTCTCCGCTGTAAACGGCAAGGAAGAGGCCGATAACCTGGTCATGATTATGGACTACTGCAAAAGGGGCCTGCTGGAGGGCTTCTGCTTCGGCCCGCTGAACAAGGCGGCTATGAAGAACGGCGGCTACCACTTTGAAAGCGAGCATGAGCTCTTTGCCCAGGAACTGGGCGTGATGGACAAGCCCCACGGCGAGATGAACGTGCTGGACGGCCTGTGGACTTCCCGCGCTACCAGTCATATTCCCCTGAAGGATGTCAGCGCTCACCTGACCCTTAAGACCGTGGGCGATGCCATCGACCTGGCTTATGAGACCCTGAAACGGGCCGGCTATGAGGACCCCAAGGTGGCTATCGCCGCCATTAACCCCCACGGCGGAGACAGCGGTACCTGCGGCCGTGAGGAGATCGACGTGCTCCGGCCCGCCGTGGCCAGGGCCAACGCCGAGGGCAGGAACATCGTGGGGCCCTTTCCCTCCGATACCCTGTTTATCCGTGCCTTCAAGGGTGAGTTCGATGCCGTGGTGACCATGTACCATGACCAGGGCCAGATCGCTCTGAAGCTGAAAGGCTTTGAGCGCGGAGTCACGGTGGCTGCCGGCCAGCCCTACGCCATCACCACACCCGCCCATGGTACTGCCTATGACATCGCCGGCACTGGCACCTGTACCACCTCGGCTTTTGAGACCGCATACAAGTTGTGTGCCAAGATGGCCGTTACCGACCGCACCTATCAGAAGCAGTAAAACGGGACAGGCAGACACCTTTTAAATAAAAAAGGGGCCG
>UMGS01006734.1_pt1 | contig 10719 bp, 9 predicted proteins | sample 1965341 | NCBI WGS metagenome assembly UMGS01 (sample SAMEA4836079, study PRJEB28245) | human gut metagenome | biome: gut microbiome; material: fecal sample | place: Denmark | collected 2008 | reverse complement strand
GCTACGGACCAAAAGGTCGGGGGTTCGAATCCTCTAACGCACGTAAATCCCTTACATCTTAGGATGTAAGGGATTTTTTTGTTTCATAGGAAATTGCGCAACAGCACAATCTTTTTTATATCTGACTTTATTATAAAAATTATTTTCAATGAAAGGATTTTAATATGTTTACTTCACAGCAGCTCAGACAACAGCTTTCTTCCATTCACCGGAAAAGCTACCCTGCCTACAAGACCTTAAAAGGCATTTACGATTTCAAGCACTTTCTTCTTTCCATAGACCATGTGCAGGGAGACCCCTTTGCCTCCCCTTCTCATTTAAGTGTTCAGGTTCCGGCAAAAATTGCTGCTTTCCCTGCCTTCTGCTTTTCTGCAAAAAACATACGGATTGCTGTGCAGGATTATATTTTGCGAAAATTTTCCCAGCAGCTTTCCATCTATAATTTTAAAGCAAAAGGCTCCGGCAAAAGCGGTTCTATCTCCACCTCTGTCTGCGGACAGAAGGTCTTAGAGCGCACTGCCTGTGAAATAAGCTCCGACTTTGTTACGGTTCGTTTTACTGTGGGATTTCCTGCCAACGGAAGAACCATCAATGCTTTTGAACTGGAAAAAATCCTTTTTGAATTTCTTCCTTCCTGTGTGGAAAAATCACTGCTTTATAAAAATCTTTCCCCAAAAGCTGTGGAAAGCGTTGTCTTCCTTGCCGAAGACCAGGAATTTCTGCGACAGGAATTAAAAAAGCGTCAGCTTGTTGCCTTTGTTGCCAATCATTCAATCCTCCCAAGAGAAAGCGGTATTTCCCAAAAACCAATGAAAAATGCAGTTCCATTTCAATCTCCCGCTTCATTGGAAACGGAAATTACGCTTCCCCATAGAGGCAAAATAAAAGGAATGGCAATCCCTCAGGGTATTACTCTGATTGCAGGCGGCGGCTACCACGGAAAATCTACTCTTTTGACAGCCCTTGAAGACGGCGTATACAATCATATTGCCGGAGACGGCAGAGAATTTGTCCTTACAGACTCCTCCGCTGTAAAGCTGCGTGCAGAAGACGGGCGTTTCATTAAAGACGTAGACATATCCTTGTTTATCAACGACTTGCCTAACGGGAAAGATACCCATTGTTTTTCAACCTTGGATGCCAGCGGCAGCACCTCACAGGCTGCCGGAATTGTAGAAGGTATGGAAGCCGGAAGCACCTTATTTTTACTGGACGAAGACACCTCTGCTACGAATTTCATGGTACGAGATGGGTTTATGCAGCAGGTTATCAGCCGTGACAAAGAACCCATCACTCCGTTTTTAGAACGAGCGCCTCAATTATTTTCAAAAGCAGGTATTTCTACTATATTAGTAGCCGGCAGCTCAGGAGCTTTCTTTCATATTGCAGATACTGTTATTCAAATGGACCGTTATCAGGCTCTGGATATTACAGAAAAGGTCAAAAAGCTTTGTTCGGACTATCCGCTGCCCCCATCATCGGTACCGAGTTTTTATATGCCGTCTTCTAAACGTGTTATGAGCAGTACGAAAAAAGCCTCATATAAAGATTTTAAAATGAAATGTCATGGCAAAGACAGTTTTTCCATTGGAAAAGACACTGTTGACTTAAGATATATTGAACAGCTCACAGATAAGGAGCAGACTGCTGCTTTAGGAGAATTGCTAAGATATGCTCAAGAATATCTGGTTGACGGAAAACGCACAATTTCTGAAATTATATCTGTTTTGCAAAACAAGATAGAAAAAGACGGATTTTCTGCATTTTTCGGCAACTCCTATATCCCCTGCGGTCTGGCAGTTCCACGTATTCAGGAAATCTTTTCCTGCTTTAACCGCTATCGAAGACCGTAATTCCAAAAAAGGAGTTGTCCATTTAAACATTATCACAAATATTTCTGGATAACGTTTAAAGTGACAACTCCTTCTTCTTTAGATTTCACATTTTTTCAAAATTCCCAGCCCCATAGGATAAGGTCCTGTATGTACGCCAATGGTTGCCCCGATTTGCATGGTTTCCCATGTTTCAATATGGTATCCTTTCTCCTTCAGGCTTTTTCTTAAATCTTCCTGAAAGGTTTCAAATTCCGGCACCATTAGCCCCACTCCTGTAACAAGTGTATATTCATTCAAATCTATTTTTTCTTTTTCTATATAATCTAAAAATTTTTCTATAATCTTATGCAAAGATTTTTTTCTTCCTCTGCAAAGCTCCGTAGAGCCAAGCTCTGCATTACAAAAGCGAAGAATTGGCTTAATATTCAGCATACTTCCTGCCAGACAGGCTGCTTTTCCTATTCTTCCCCCATGCTCCAAATATTTTAAATCCTTTGTAGTAAAAAAGATTTGTCCCGTATGTCTGATTTTTTTCAGAGCTTCCACTGCTGTTTCCAAATCTGCATCCTGATTTCTGAGCTTCACTGCTTCTTTCACGAAAAGTCCCTGCAATGCTGTAACAAGCTGAGAGTTTACAACTTCTATTTTCGCCTGTGGAAATTCCTCTTCCACTTCTTCTTTGGCAGTAACTGCCGACTGCATGGAACCGCTGAAATTCTTGGTAAGGCATATACAGAGAACCGGCAGTCCTTTTTTCACCACCGGAAGGAAGGCGTCTATATAATCCTGTACAGAGGGCATGGATGTCTTTGGATAGCAGTCGGGATTATCTGCCATCTTCTGATAAAATTCTGTAATTCCTGCCTCTTTACCCTCTTTTAAATAATTCTCTCCGTCAAAAGAAACATAAAAGGATACGACTGTAACTTCTTCTTGCGCTGTATAGCTCTCCGGCAAATCACAGGAGCTGTCTGTAACAATTCCAAATTTCATTTTCTTTCAGCCTTTCTTGCTTTTCCTATTTTATTCTGATATTATTCCATTAAATGTTACAATTGTAACATTATGTATTCTTTAAGACAATATCTGAAAACCCAACTGTGACAAAAAGGAGGTTTTTGTTTCATGGAAACGAAAGAGTTTACCAAAAACTGTATTATGGATGCACTGATACAGCTTATGCACACAAAAGATTACAACGACATTACCATCACCGATATTACAAAGCGTGCCGGCGTATCCCGCATGTCTTATTATCGCAACTATAAGTCAAAAGACGATATTCTGCTGGATTATATGTATCGAATTTTAAAGGAATATGTGGAAGATTTAAAAGACCCTGCTTTTTCTTCTAATTTTCAGACCTATGAACATATTTTAAGCAGTATGAAATATCTCCAGAAATACAAGGATTACGTTCTTTGCATCACGCAGGCAAATCGCTCCCAAATTCTTCTATACGGGCTGGATTTGTATATGTTAGAAGTAACCCAGACACAAAACACCTCTTCATTGGAGCGATACGAGCTCTACTATTATTCCGGCGCACTGTATAATATCTTTATGCACTGGTTACAGGAAGATATGAAAGAAGACGCAGAGGTCATCGCTTCGCTCATTTATAACCATATTAAAAATCATCGTTTTTGCGAAATTCACAAAAAAGAAGAAAAGCCCACAAAATGATTGACTTCTTTTTCCCAACAGTGATAGAGTTATTCCAGCCCATACCAGCTGGAAGGAAGAATTCCCTTAGGACAGGCAATTTTATATGGTTTGCAGCATGTTATGGCTATGTTTGTGGGGAATTTAACGCCTGTTCTGTTGATTACCGGTGCATGTGCTCTGGACGGGGGACTTCAGCTTCAAATCATTCAAAATGCGATGCTCATGGCAGGGCTTATCACACTGTTACAGATTTTTACAATCGGACCGGTTGGCGCAAAGCTTCCTATTGTAATGGGAACAAGTTCTGGTTTTATCGGAGTGTGCAGCGGCGTAGCATCTACCATGGGACAGGGAATTGTCACCTATGGCGCTATTATTTTCGCCAGTTTTATCGGTGGATTGTTTGAGACTGTATTAGGATTTTTCCTCAAACCTCTTCGCCGTTTCTTCCCTTCACTGGTAACGGGAACCGTAGTAATGGCAATCGGACTTTCTTTGATTTCTGTTGGAATTAACTCCTTTGGGGGCGGAAATAATAATGGAGATTTCGGTTCTCTTCCTAACCTTTTTGTAGGAACTGTGGTTCTCGTAACCATTATTCTGTTAAAGCATTTTACCAAAGGTGTTACCAGTACGGCATCTATTTTAATCGGAATTATTGTAGGATATATTGTGTGCGGAATTATGGGAATGATTTTGCCCACAACCTATCAGTATATTGACCCAAATACACAGGAAACCGTCACAAAAACCTGCTCTTGGGTTCTTGATTTTTCAAAGGTAAGCGATGCAAGCTGGTTTGCAGTTCCTGCATTTATGCCTTTCGGGTTCAGCAAGGATATGATTGACCTTCGTGCTATCATTCCGATTGTGATTATGTTTATTGTAACAGCTGTGGAGACAGTTGGAGACACTTCCGCTATTACAGAAGGCGGTCTTGCAAGAGAAGCAACTGACAAGGAGCTGTCAGGTTCTGTAATCTGTGACGGTCTTGGCTCTTCTATCGCTGCATTCTTTGGCGTACTTCCTAATACATCCTTCAGCCAGAATGTCGGCTTGATTGCCATGACGAAGATTGTCAACCTCTTTGCCATTTCAACCGGAGCTATTTTTCTGGTGCTTTGCGGATTATTCCCGAAGCTGGCGGCAATTATACAAATGATGCCTCAAAGTGTACTGGGCGGCGCTGCTGTGATGATGTTTGCCTCTATTGTTGTCAGTGGTATTCAGCTTGTAACAAAAGACGGTGTAAGCAACCGTACGGTAACAATCGTATCTGTGGCTTTAGGTCTGGGATATGGTCTGGGAGCAAATACAGAAGTGCTTTCTAATTTACCGCAATTCGTAGAGCTGATTTTTGGCGGTTCAGGAATTGTTCCTGCTGCAATTATCGCTATGATTTTAAACATTGCAATTCCAAAGAATAAGGAAGCTGCATAAATAACAATCAGAAAGTATATATAGGTAAAGGGAACTGTCATTTTCATGTGATAACTCCCTTTATTATATCTCAAGCAATTATGTATGCAAAAAAATACTTGCAATTTTCGCAAACTATGCTATAATTCTATTTAGTCAAAATGACATGGGCGATTTCCCGAGTGGCCAAAGGGGACAGACTGTAAATCTGCTGGCAACGCCTTCGGTGGTTCGAATCCACCATCGCCCATCATAAAAGACTTGCCGCAGTGGCGGAACAGGCAGACGCACAGGACTTAAAATCCTGCGGGACTTATACTCCCGTACCGGTTCGATTCCGGTCTGCGGCATTAGTTTAAAGTAAGAGAAACGTTGATTTTACAGCGTTTCTCTTATTTTTTTGTTATCAAAAGCTTGATTACACTTGATTACACTTTTACACATCCAGAATATCTTTCATAAGATTAGCCGTTTTTTCAGTTGCCTGTTGCTGGCGGATGTAGTGGAACGTGGTCTTTGTATCACTATGACCGAGAAAGTTAGAAAGCTCATTCACTTTAATCCCACCGTCATAAAACATAGTTGCCATAGTAAAACGTATCTGGTGGCTGGAACGATATTCTATTTCCAGTTCCTTACATACCTGTTTCAAATGGCGGTTGAATGTATCTGCTAGAATTGGCTTACCATATCTCATAAACAGATATTCACCCTCTGGATAAAGTTCTAAGATTTTTTTCAGGAGTTTTTGAGCCTGAGGGGTTAATGGAATAAAACGAAAACCTTCCCGTTGATTTCCCTTGATTCGTTCTTCAATGTCAAAATATCTTTTTCCAAAGGTTAAGTCCTCATTCATTTCTTGCCGTCTCCTACAGGAACGGCGTATATAAATCCGATTAAGTTGAAAATCCACATCTTCTTTTTTTAAGGAAATAATCTCACCGATTCTCAAACAAAGAAAAAATGCCAACTGTATGCTAAGAGAATAAATATCTGTTTTATTATCCAGATAAGTTATGATTTTTCGACGTTCTTCTTCTGTATAATTTTTCTTCGGTGGATTTGTAGGTTTGCACCGGGTTCTGAATTGCTTATAGTCTAATTCAGTCATGGGACTATGTTCAATAAGTTTTAAACGCACAGCGTGTTTAAATACTCCATTCAAAAGACTTTTTACATTAGTCATTCTCTTGTAAGTGATGCTGTGATTGACAGTAATATCAAGAAAAAAAGATTCTATATCCGACATTTCTAAATCAACCACATTTTTATTACTTAAAGGATGGTTTTCTAAAAAGCGTTTCCATTCATTTTGGTTCTCTTGTATGGTTTTTGCATCTGTGCCGTTTTCTTTTCTCCAGTGCATCCAGCAGATGTACAACTCTTTTAGGCAAAGTTTTTTCTGAGTTTCTTCCTTTTCCCTTTGTCTATAATATTGTATAACTTCCTTTTCGACCTTCTCCTTACTGGATTTTGCTATCTGGCGTCTTCCGTTTGGTTTGCTTATATCTGGAAGATAGGTGTACCAACGTTTATTAGAGCCTTGTGAGATAGCGTAGGGATGCTGATTTAATATTTCTTGATTTTTCATAGTTTCTATTTGACTCAGCACATCTTCGACATTAACCATACCATTGTCCTGCATATATTGCAATATTTTTTCTGGACTTATCTTTTCCATATTACTGTTTTTCTAACAGTACGCTATTTTTCTATCAATATCTTCTACCTTATAAATTTTTTATGCTTCATATAGCAATACACTCGATACATTATAAACTTTAGACGTATGGTAGAAATAATTTTCCCCCCTTAAAAATAATCGCTTAAATTCTCATCTTTCAAATTATCCTGATGCTTTTTCAACCACAAAAAGATATCTTTGTTTTTTGAAATATCTTTTTTATATTTTTCCTTATACTCTAAATAAAGCAATTCCATGAGTTCCTTTTCAGCATCATCTCCCCAAATACAGGAAACTTTATACAAAACAGCATATAACCCAGAACCTCTTCTCAGATATCTAATGGATGCATTCAGGTCATTGTCTCTCGGACTGGGATTTCTTAAAAGGGGGAATTGATGATTTCCTACAATTTCTAATAAGGCTTTTGTATATTCCGTAGGTTCAGAAGCACCTTCTTCATAAAAACGGTATTTTTCTGTTATCTTCTGTGCAATAAAACTCCGCAACTCATAATCTGTATGAACATTGTTTAAAAGTTCCTCTGTAATCTGCTGTGCATATATATTTCGAAACACAACCTCCTGTCGTACCCAACTATCACAGTTCATAGCTTCCTGATAATAATGTCCCATCTTTTGAAGCTGTTCTAGCTTTTTATCATAGATACGGCAGAAATAACGAGTATTGGATTTTTTTGAACCGAGATAAACAGTTTGATAGTACCCTCCTTTATTCAACCCTTCTTTTTTTTGCACCACTTTGCGATTTTCACAGTTACGAACAATTAGTTTTTCCTCTATCATTCCCCTGTAAATGGTATCTGGACTGGCAGAAGAGGGAAAGTTCTTATAATCCGCTACGAAGTCAATTCTGGAAAGCCTTGTAACATAAACCTCACTTTGCACCATCCGAAGAAAATCCGCAACGTTTATATATTCATGATACGTTTTGGAAAAGCTTGTTTGATACATAGTCCATGCCAGTGCTGAAAAATGCACACAAACTCCCATATTGTCAAAAATCTTGTGCCAACTGATACTCAACAAAGGCTTATCAGGAAATATCAAGCTATCTGTATAACCAGCCTGTTTGCTTTTGTCTGCTTGTGCTGTCGTCCCGTAAACCATTTTCAGCTTTGAAAGGAATATAAATGTCTGAATCATGACGTTTCTGTTTTTATCCCATTCCTGTGAATTGCTTTCTTTTGTTGGAAGCAATATAAGCGTTATTTCATCAATACTATCGGTCAATATTTTTTCCATGTTTTGTACCTCTTTTTTTAGTGGAGTGGGGGTTATTACAATACCCCCACCCAATTCCAGTTACTTTCTATTTTTCATGAGCAGTCATGCTTTTCCATCCTTTCACTGCCTATGCAGTTCCAGTCTGAAAAAGCATGACATTCTCATGAAATTCGGATAACTAAAACATCTCCGTAAATGGAAACTATTTTCTTTCTGGCAACATCCGCAAAAGAACACTGTAAATAAGCAGCAAGTTTGCGTTCCACTTTCCGTTGAAGATTGAGTTTATCAGTCTTACTTTCGCAAACAGAAGGGAGTTGATAGTAAAATCCATCTCCATACGCAAGAGAACCAAAATAGTAAAGGCTGTCCACATCCAACTTTATGTTCCAGATTATATGTATAACTGGGAGTACTACGAAAGAACCCACCTCCTTATAGACAGCATCTATTTGAACCGCCCTCTGTTTTTTTTGTTCTATTTGTCTATTCCGTTCTTGTTGGAAAAAATTTGAAATGTTTTCCCAGAAAAACAGAGGGATAAGAGCTAGAACGGGAAGAATAGACTTTAGTTCCCTAATGATTTCACAAAGAACAAAGAATCCTATACCTAGCAAACTAGTTACACCTGCAATACAATAAAGTTGTTGTTTACGGGTGGGAGAGAGTTTCTCCCACCATTCTTTAATCTTCCTCATATAATTCCACTCCCGTCACAAACGCTTCCCGGACTTCTAGGTCAATAATAATCTGCTGACCTGGTTTTAGTGTTTCACACTGCGATATTACCTCGGGGCTAAATGTACGAAATTTTACTTGTTCCAAATCAGGCACACCGTTTTCAGACAAAATAAAACCGTAAATATCAGCATAAGGCTTTCCTTTTTTGCTGATGTAAGTTTTTTTACCAGCAAACGCTATTGCTGATTTTGCATCCGATAATTTCATGATATCGTCTCCTTTTTTTTAAGAAGGACTGTGGTACAATATCCTTGCGACGGGAAGCTGTAGCCACAATCTGGGTTTATAGTTTCATGGGAAGCCCCTTTTACAGGGGTTTCCTTATAGTAGGGGAACGAATCCTCACTTCTTGCATAAACTATAACCTCCTCTCTGTTTTTTAGTTCATTTGACCTTATTCAGTTTTCAAGGTACACTAACTTGCTCTATTCATTAGTAGGTGAACGAGCTTTTGATTTTTTCATCTTTTAACCTCCTGTTTGAGTATAGTGACATTATACCCCCCCTACCTCCCATATTGCAGGGACCGAAAAGGGATATCAGCTAAGAAAATCTGAAATTTCTACATCTAATACCTTGCAGAGAAGAATCAGATAATATAAAGGTAAATTCCGCCTTCCGTTACGATAACGCTGAATATCCTTTATAATAGAATCGAAATCAGCAGATATTAAAATCCCCATTTTATTTGCTTCTTTATAAAATGAGGCTGCCAACGAGGAGTTAGAAAATCCTTTTTCTATCATAATAGATTTCAATTTTTTGCCCAATTTATGTTTGAATTTTTCTTCTGAATTTAAACTTTCGTACAATTGGGGAGAAAATGGTTTCCTTGTTCCTTTAATAGAATAAATTTCAGATGGATGCATTCCCAATGTAAATGCCATGCAAAGAATCTTATATGCTCTTGGATGAACAATAGCATTTTCATATTCGCATTCATGCTCCCACTCAGACACGTCTGATTGCGTAACAGATATATCTGGAAAAATATTCTTCATTGCGTTACATAGTTGCCTTTGTGTCCATCCTTTTTGTTTCCTACGTTTCTTAAAAGTTTCTCCGGACTGATTGTAAATTTTCAGAAAAGTTTCTTGATTTTCTTCAATTCTTGCCATTTTTGTAGACCTCCATGAATTTTTCTTCATGGACTCTACGTTTTTTCTGAAATTCTCAGAGGTATTTCCAGATTTGAGTCTGGTTTTGACTTCAATAGCAAAAGAACCTTTTAGACATATTAATATGGCTGTTCAAGAGCCAAACTAGGATGGGGCTAAAAACGAATCTTGAATTATACAATTTACAACCCCAAAACTAAATTTTTTGAACGTTATGTCTTTTTTTCAATCTAGCCACAAACCTATGTGTTTTAGGCATCGAACATCTTTGTGTTTGTGGAAAACACTAGATTTAATATAATTTCTAATAATTTCTAACAGTTATCTTATTAAACAAAATTATAGGGGAATTTATTTTTTAAAATTCGAATTCAGAATATATTTTTGTATTTGAATAAAATATTATGGTTTTTAGCAAAACTTAAAATTTAATTTAATATGACAGAAAAAAAGATTTTGAAGGAAATGACAGCAACAATACTTATAATTCTTTTTTCAAATTCACAATCTGTATAAAAAAAGAGAATCCCAGTATTGGATTCTCTTGAGATAAATTAATTCCGTCCTTTTAATTGTCATATGATGCGACTATATTAAAATGAACATGTATAAAAAATGCAAATGGTATTGCATATTCTAATTTTCCATTTAATTCACAAAGCATGATTGTAACAAAAAAGAGGTTCACAATGAACCTCTCTTTTAATAGTGATTATTTTCTTTTTCTGAATTTCCAACTTACACCACCAACCAATGCACTGCCTGCCAGTGTAGCAAGGTATGCAAGATTTGTTGGGTCGCCTGTCTTTGGTGCAGTATTTGTATCTTCTTTCTTGCTGTCGGTTTTATTATCAGTTTTATTGTCGGTCTTGTCTTTTGAAGTATCTTCGGTAGAATCCTGTCTGTTGTCTGTATTGGAATTATCAGGCTTTTCAGGTGTTTCCTCATCAGGATTCTGTTCTGGTGTTTCCGGTGTTTCTTCATCAGGTTTCTGCTCAGGAGTTTCC
>UMGS01005067.1_pt1 | contig 10746 bp, 7 predicted proteins | sample 1965341 | NCBI WGS metagenome assembly UMGS01 (sample SAMEA4836079, study PRJEB28245) | human gut metagenome | biome: gut microbiome; material: fecal sample | place: Denmark | collected 2008 | reverse complement strand
AAACTCAGGTCGTGGTACTTGGGGCAGGCCCCGCAGGTTACTCTGCAGCCTTCCGTTGCGCTGATTTAGGTCTGGAAACCGTCATCGTAGAACGTTACAGCACCCTCGGTGGTGTTTGTCTGAACGTGGGTTGTATCCCTTCTAAAGCGCTGCTGCACGTGGCAAAAGTTATCGAAGAAGCGAAAGCGCTGGCCGAACACGGCATCGTTTTCGGCGAACCGAAAACTGACATTGACAAGATCCGCACCTGGAAAGAAAAAGTCATCACTCAGCTGACCGGTGGTCTGGCTGGCATGGCCAAAGGTCGTAAAGTGAAGGTGGTTAACGGTCTGGGTAAATTTACCGGCGCTAACACCCTGGAAGTGGAAGGCGAAAACGGCAAAACCGTGATCAACTTCGACAACGCTATCATCGCGGCGGGTTCCCGTCCGATTCAGCTGCCGTTTATCCCGCATGAAGATCCGCGCGTATGGGACTCCACCGACGCTCTGGAACTGAAATCTGTACCGAAACGCATGCTGGTGATGGGCGGCGGTATCATCGGTCTGGAAATGGGTACCGTATACCATGCGCTGGGTTCAGAGATTGACGTGGTGGAAATGTTCGACCAGGTTATCCCGGCTGCCGACAAAGACGTGGTGAAAGTCTTCACCAAACGCATCAGCAAGAAATTTAACCTGATGCTGGAAACCAAAGTGACTGCCGTTGAAGCGAAAGAAGACGGTATTTACGTTTCCATGGAAGGTAAAAAAGCACCGGCGGAAGCGCAGCGTTACGACGCAGTGCTGGTCGCTATCGGCCGCGTACCGAACGGTAAAAACCTCGATGCAGGTAAAGCTGGCGTGGAAGTTGACGATCGCGGCTTCATCCGCGTTGACAAACAAATGCGCACCAACGTGCCGCACATCTTTGCTATCGGCGATATCGTCGGCCAGCCGATGCTGGCGCACAAAGGTGTCCATGAAGGCCACGTTGCCGCAGAAGTTATCTCCGGTCTGAAACACTACTTCGATCCGAAAGTGATCCCATCCATCGCCTACACTGAACCAGAAGTGGCATGGGTCGGTCTGACCGAGAAAGAAGCGAAAGAGAAAGGCATCAGCTACGAAACCGCCACCTTCCCGTGGGCTGCTTCCGGCCGTGCTATCGCTTCTGACTGCGCAGACGGTATGACCAAACTGATCTTCGACAAAGAGACCCACCGTGTTATCGGCGGCGCGATTGTCGGCACCAACGGCGGCGAGCTGCTGGGTGAGATCGGCCTGGCTATCGAGATGGGCTGTGACGCTGAAGACATCGCCCTGACCATCCACGCTCACCCGACTCTGCACGAGTCCGTTGGCCTGGCGGCGGAAGTGTTCGAAGGCAGCATCACCGACCTGCCAAACGCCAAAGCGAAGAAAAAGTAACTTTTTCTTTCAGGAAAAAAGCAAAAGCGGCTCCGGGAGCCGCTTTTTTTATGCCTGATGTTTAGAACTATGTCACTGTTCATAAACCGCTACACCTCATACATACTTTGAAAATAGTCACTCAGTAAACTTATAGATAGTTAACGATATCGATGAGGTGTGAGATGAAACGCTTTTTAACCACAGCGCTGGTCGCTGCAACGTTTTTTACCGGTGTGGCTTACGCCGCTGACGCCAACATTCCCTGGGCGGACAACAGCGGCGGTACGGAAACGACCCACATTGCGGCGATGGGCCAGGATCTGAATGCCCAGCATCAGCAGGTGACGAAGACCAATGAAGGGGTATGGGCGGCGAATTCCGGTAGCATCAGCGCTGACGAAGCGGCATTATCCAGCACAAAACCAGCCTTTGCCGGCGATCCTTCTCTGATGCCTCACCAGGGCTAAGTGAATGAAAACGCCCGGTTGCGTGAGTGCAACCGGGCGTTTTTTTTAAGGTTCTGCCACCTGCCAGCCGGCGTCAGCGTCGGGGGTAAAGCGCGTTATCTCCTGTGCCTTTGCGGCGCTCTCTTCACCGAGATTGGCCTGATAGACCCTATCCTGCTGATCGATCATAAAGCTCATCACGCCGGTTTCACCCCAGGCTATCGGCCAGGCCAGCAAGGCGACGCTCTGGTCATCGCGACCGGCGATAATTCGAAAGCGATAGCCATGGTAGCCGCTACCGGGCACCGTCGGGCTAAAGGCCGGACCGAGCGGGCTTGGCGCTTCGCCCGGCGAAGTTGGCCAGTACAAGCCATCTTTTTTGCCTTCGCTACTGATGATTTTCTGCGCCCAGCGGTGGTTCAGATGATAATAATCCTGCTGGGCATCAACATAGGCATGCATGGCGGCGATCGCCGAAAGCTCATTGCGGCCGATGGCGCGGGTGAGGATCTCCTCTTCGCCAGCGGCCATATCAAAGCGCCATCCCTCAGACGTTTTTACGATAGGCACGGGCAGACGCCATGCCTCGCTACCGACATCGAGCCAGGCTTTGCCACCCTGCTGGATGATGACATGTTTCACCTGCCAGTCGCGTTGAAAGCGATCGACGGCGGCAGGGTCGATCCCGTCCGTGGGTAAAAACTGCTGCCAGTTATCGCCGAGTACTTCGCTCAGCGCGGCTTCATTAGGCTGGCTGATCGCTTCGGCCAGCGCAGTTGCGGCCTGTTCCGGCGTGGCAAACTGCTGTTGGGCGAAGGCGGCAAGCGGCGACAGCATTAACGTAAACAGGGCAACGGATAATGGGTTTCTCATTCTGCTCATCCTTAGCGGCGACGCAGTTCATGGTGTTCGGAAAGACGTTCTCTGGCGCCATCGCGTAACTCGCGGTTTACGCCGGAAAACTGGCGGCTCTGCAGTCCTCGTTCCTGCTGCGCTTGCCAGGAGGGGGCGCGGCTTTCGTTGCCGCTAAGGGCGTTGGCGCGCAGATGGCTGAGCGTCTGCTGACGCTGGGCTGGCGTGGCGGACTGGAACTGCTGCCGGCGCTGCTGCTGCTGAGGTGTGCGGTTCTGCTCGTGGCTCCTGGCGGCTTCTCGACGCTGCTGTTGCTGCGGCGTGGGGTTTTTCAGCTGCGTTTTTGCCGCCTCGCGACGCTGCTGTTGGGTCGGCGTACTGTCGTAACCGCGGTAATTACTGCGTTGGGTGGCTTGCTTCAGCTGCGCCGAGGCCGCCTGACGCTGGGCGTCGCGTGAGGCGTTGTTTGCCGCCAGGTTGCCCGCTGTGGCCGTCGGTACGTTATGCTGCAGCTGGGTCATCGCTGCCTGGCGCTGCGCTTCGCGATCGACTGGCGCATGTTGGGTCGCGCTCAGTCCGCCGGAAACGTTGGTCTGATGGAAGCGCTGAGCTACCGTATTATCGGGATACGGTGTGTGTCCGCGATAGGCAGGATTGTGCTGCCAGTTAACGTGGTTTCCCGGCAGGTTTTCTCCTGTTATGTGATTGAAATTATTTACATTAATATTGATGTTATCGCCATTATGCGAGTAATCGCCGTGGCGGTAGTCGTCATCGTGATGGTGATGGTCATCATCATCCCAGTCGATACTGCTGAACAGCGCCCAGGTGGTGGCCACGCCGAGGCTGTACCCGAAGCCTTTGACGAAGCTATCGGTAAACTGCTCCCCGGGAGGGGGCGGCAGATAGACCGGCGGATAGGCGCTGTTCGGCCAGGTACCATAGACGGTGGAGGGGTTATAGCTGGGAACATAGACCACCTGTGGATTGGTCGGCTCTATTTTAATGACCTGCGTGGGCGCAGGCGCCGCTGTGTGGGCGGTTGCTGCCGTGCTGCTGCTGGCTGAAACCGGTGCGGCAGGGGTGACAATTACTTTCTGCTGCGGTGTGGATTTCAGCGTCCCGGTTTGTTGGGCAATGGCGCGCAGGCGCTGCACTGAATCCATCACATCATGCGGCTGGGCCAAAAACGCATTGCCAAGATTTTCCACCCAGGGCGGATTCTCGCCCATCATCGCCAGCAGGGCAGGGAAAGCGACAAGAGATTTGACGCTAGGGTCCCACGGCTGGCTGGCAACCGCCTGCACGGCCGCATCCCCTTTCATAGCGGGGTTATCCTGGGACCACTGGACCGCCTGCAGGACGTTGTCGGGATAAGTGGAGGCCATCAACACCTGCGACAGCAGACTGTCCGGGTAGAGCGCGATAGGGGCGACCCATTGATCAATTTGCGCCTGGGTGTAAGTGGCGGCCACCGGCTGTGTCGTCGACGCTGCGGGCGCTGGCGCTTGCTGCGCAGGCGGTTCAGCGATCGTCGCTGGGGTTCGGCTTTGCACATAGAGTGTTCCTGCCGCCGCGAGTAAGCCAGCGCTACAGAGCAGGGCGATAATATGGGGTTTGAACGGCAGTGACATGGAAACTCCTGACCCAAAAAGTAACCCATCTCGCTAAAGTATCTGCGAAAACGGCGCGTTTGCTGAGTATAAGTAAGCAGTATGGCTTTTTATTGATTATTGTTGGGATCGGCCCGTGGCGTTGTACGCGGAAAGGAATTTTTGTCGTGGGATTTGAACAGAAAGCCTGCAATATCCTGCCCTTAACGATTCAGCTAAATTTTAATGTTGCTTTTTTGTAAACAGATTAACACCTTTCAAAAATCCTGCTATGCTGCCGACGCGGTATCGGGCATTTACCCTACAAACTGCTGTCTCACAGGAGCGTGAAGAAAATCGCCCAGCCACTAAATCCTTCAAGATGCGTCACGCGGCAAGCTAAGCCAGGACAGAGGCAGATTGATTGAAGACGTGTAGGCCGCATTATGACAATGAGAGCGAGGAGAACCGTCGTGCTAGAAGAATACCGTAAGCACGTAGCTGAGCGTGCCGCCATGGGGATTGTTGCCAAACCCTTAGATGCAACCCAAATGGCCGCGCTGGTAGAACTGCTGAAAAACCCGCCTGCGGGCGAAGAAGAATTCCTGTTAGACCTGCTGATTAACCGTGTACCGCCGGGCGTCGATGAAGCCGCCTATGTTAAAGCTGGATTCCTTGCCGCGATCGCCAAAGGCGAAGCGACCTCCCCCCTGGTTACCCCTGAAAAAGCCGTTGAACTGCTGGGCACCATGCAGGGCGGTTACAATATCCATCCGCTGATCGATGCGCTGGACGACGCGAAACTGGCGCCGATTGCCGCGAAAGCGCTCTCCCACACCCTGCTGATGTTCGATAACTTCTACGACGTGGAAGAGAAAGCTAAAGCGGGTAACGAGCATGCTAAACAGGTTATGCAATCCTGGGCTGACGCCGAGTGGTTCCTGAACCGTCCGCAGCTGGCAGAGAAAATCACTGTTACCGTCTTCAAGGTCACCGGCGAAACGAACACCGATGATCTCTCTCCGGCGCCGGATGCGTGGTCGCGCCCGGATATCCCGCTGCATGCGCTGGCAATGCTCAAAAACCCCCGCGAAGGCATTGAGCCGGATCAGCCGGGCGTGGTTGGCCCAATCAAACAGATCGAAGCCCTGCAGCAGAAAGGCTACCCGCTGGCCTACGTCGGCGACGTGGTCGGGACCGGTTCTTCACGTAAATCCGCCACCAACTCGGTGCTGTGGTTTATGGGCGACGATATCCCGAACGTGCCGAACAAGCGCGGCGGCGGCCTGTGTCTGGGCGGTAAAATCGCGCCAATTTTCTTCAACACCATGGAAGATGCGGGCGCGCTGCCTATCGAAGTTGATGTGTCTAACCTGAACATGGGTGACGTAATCGACGTGTACCCGTTCAAAGGCGAAGTGCGTAACCACGAGACCAACGAACTGCTGGCCAGCTTCGAGCTGAAAACCGATGTGCTGATCGACGAAGTGCGCGCCGGCGGCCGTATTCCGCTGATCATCGGTCGCGGTCTGACCACCAAAGCGCGTGAAGCGCTGGGCCTGCCGCACAGCGATGTCTTCCGTCAGGCGAAAGACGTGGCGGAAAGCACCCGCGGCTTCTCGCTGGCGCAGAAAATGGTTGGCCGCGCCTGCGGCGTTGCCGGTATCCGTCCGGGCGCTTATTGCGAACCGAAAATGACCTCCGTCGGTTCTCAGGACACCACCGGTCCAATGACCCGTGATGAGCTGAAAGACCTGGCGTGCCTGGGCTTCTCTGCAGACCTGGTGATGCAGTCCTTCTGCCACACCGCGGCCTACCCGAAGCCGGTTGACGTTACCACGCACCACACTCTGCCGGACTTCATCATGAACCGCGGCGGTGTTTCTCTGCGTCCGGGCGATGGCGTGATTCACTCCTGGCTGAACCGCATGCTGCTGCCGGATACCGTGGGTACCGGCGGTGACTCCCACACCCGTTTCCCAATCGGCATCTCCTTCCCGGCAGGCTCTGGTCTGGTGGCCTTCGCCGCCGCGACCGGCGTGATGCCGCTGGATATGCCGGAATCGGTGCTGGTGCGTTTCAAAGGTAAAATGCAGCCGGGGATCACCCTGCGTGACCTGGTCCACGCCATCCCGCTGTACGCCATCAAGCAGGGCCTGCTGACCGTGGAGAAGAAAGGTAAGAAAAACATCTTCTCTGGTCGCATCCTCGAGATCGAAGGTCTGCCGGATCTGAAAGTCGAGCAGGCGTTCGAGTTGACCGATGCCTCGGCGGAGCGTTCTGCCGCCGGCTGCACCATCAAGCTGAATAAAGAGCCGATCGTTGAGTATCTGAACTCCAACATCGTTCTGCTGAAGTGGATGATCGCCGAAGGCTACGGCGACCGCCGTACCCTGGAGCGTCGTATCCAGGGCATGGAAAAATGGCTGGCGGATCCGCAGCTGCTGGAAGCCGATGCTGACGCGGAATACGCGGCAGTGATCGACATCGATCTGGCGGATATTAAAGAGCCGATTCTGTGCGCGCCGAACGATCCGGACGATGCCCGCCTGCTGTCTGATGTGCAGGGCGAGAAGATCGACGAAGTGTTCATCGGCTCCTGCATGACCAACATCGGCCACTTCCGTGCCGCCGGTAAGCTGCTGGACAGCCACAAAGGCCAACTGCCGACTCGCCTGTGGGTGGCGCCGCCAACCCGTATGGATGCCGCGCAGCTGACCGAAGAAGGCTACTATAGCGTGTTTGGTAAGAGCGGGGCGCGTATCGAAATCCCTGGCTGTTCCCTGTGTATGGGTAACCAGGCGCGCGTGGCCGACGGCGCGACGGTGGTTTCCACCTCTACCCGTAACTTCCCGAACCGTTTAGGTACCGGCGCTAACGTCTATCTGGCCTCTGCCGAACTGGCAGCGGTGGCTTCGCTGCTCGGCAAACTGCCGACGCCGGAAGAGTACCAGACCTTCGTGGCGCAGGTGGATAAGACGGCGGAAGATACCTACCGTTATCTGAACTTCAACCAGCTGGATCAGTACACTGAAAAAGCTGACGGCGTGATCTTCCAGACCGCGGTGTAAACCATTCGGTCAGCCCGGCTGACCGTTTGGCGATAAACTCTCCAATGCCCGGTGAACATTGCATCACCGGGCATTTTTATTTCCAAACCTCCCGCCCGCTACGCTTTTTTTCTTTCTGTCTGCTGCGATAATTACTGCATGGGTACAGTGCAGCGGTGACGCATTGCCCTTGCAGAGGAAAAGACTATGGATTACGAATTTCTGCGCGATATTACCGGAGTGGTAAAGGTGCGAATGTCGATGGATCACGAGGCGATCGGCCACTGGTTCAACGAGGAGGTGAAAGGCAATCTTGCTCTGCTGGACGAAGTGGAGCAGGCTGCGCGCACCGTGAAGGGCAGCGAGCGTTCCTGGCAGCGTGCCGGGCATGAATATACGCTGTGGCTGGATGGCGAAGAGGTGATGATCCGCGCCAATCAGCTGGAGTTTTCCGGCGACGAAATCGAGGAGGGGATGAGCTACTACGACGAAGAAAGTCTCTCTCTGTGCGGTGTTGAGGATTTCCTGCAGGTGGTCGCCGCCTATCGTGAGTTTATGCAGCAGCGTTAATGACGCCTTTTATGTCGGGTGGCGCAGAACTACAGGCCCGGCAAGCAAAAGCGCCGCCGGGCATTTCATAGATTACACGGCAGGAATATTGCGGCCGTAGTAAATCTCGCGCATCTCTTTCCATAGCAGGTCGGTAATGACCTTGCGCTCTTCGGCAGTCAACTCTTCCGGTCGGGTATGGAACATGTAGTGCTTAAGGTCAAACTCCTTGAGCAACATTTTGGTATGGAAGATATTTTCCTGATAAACGTTGACGTCGACCATGTCATACAACGACTTCATATCGTCGGACATAAAGTTCTGAATCGAATTGATTTCATGATCGATAAAATGCTTCATCCCATTGATATCGCGGGTAAAGCCGCGCACACGGTAGTCAATGGTCACAATGTCCGATTCCAGCTGGTGAATCAGATAGTTCAGCGCTTTAAGCGGGGAAATGACGCCGCACGTTGAAACTTCGATATCGGCGCGGAAGGTGCACAGGCCGCCCTCCGGATGGCTCTCCGGGTAGGTATGCACGCAGATATGGCTCTTATCGAGATGGGCGACCACGGTTTCCGGTAGCGGGCCAGGATGTTCGGTCTGGTCAATCAGCTTGGGATCGACAGGCTCTTCGCTGACCAGAATGGTCACGCTGGCGCCCTGGGGTTCATAATCCTGACGGGCGATATTCAGGATATTGGCGCCAATAATAGAACAGGTTTCTGTCAGGATCTCCGTCAGGCGATTGGCATTATAGAGTTCGTCGATATAGGCGATGTAGCCGTCGCGCTCTTCTGCCGTTTTGGCATAACAGATATCGTAGATACAAAAACTCAGGCTTTTGGTCAGGTTGTTAAAGCCGTGCAGCTTCAATTTTTTCAATTTAGTTCACCCCCTTATTTCGCGTCACGGTGCGGACAGAGCATCATGCAGATATTGTGGTAAGGCGAAGGCCGCCGTATGGATTGCCGGATTGTAGTAACGGCAGGTCAGGTTGGCTTTGTGAAAGCGCGCCTGAATGATTTCGCTGGAGAGATGGCGCAGCGCCTCATTGTCGCTCGCCCAGGCAAAGGTCATGATCCCGCCGTAATAGGTTGGAATTGCCGCCTGGTAGAAGCTGACGTCGCGAAAATAGTGGCTTAGCTTGCGATGGCTGCCTACCGCTTCATCCTGTTGCAGGAAGCAGACGCCATTCTGGGCAACAAAGATCCCACCCGGGTTCAGGCAGCGTTTGCAGCCTTCATAAAAAGCCGAGGTGAACAGGCTTTCTCCCGGGCCGATAGGGTCGGTACAGTCCGAAATGATCACGTCAAACGTTTGCGTCGTCTGATTAACAAAATTGACGCCATCATCAATCACCAGCGTAAAGCGCGGATCGTCATAGGCGCCGGCGTTATGGTTCGGCAGGTACTGGCGGCAGAATGAAACTACCCCGGCGTCGATTTCCACCATGGTGATGGTTTCGATGCTACGGTGACGAGAGGCTTCGCGCAGCATCGCGCCATCGCCGCCGCCAATGATCAACACATGCTTCGCGTTGCCGTGAGCCAGCAGCGGCACATGGGTCATCATTTCGTGATAGATGAACTCGTCGCGTTCGGTGGTTTGTACGACGCCATCCAGCGCCATCACCCGGCCAAAGGCGCGGTTATCAAAGATGATCAGATCCTGATGATCGGTTTTTTCGTGGTACAGCACGTTATCAACGCTAAAATACTGACCAAAATGGTCATGCAGCGTTTCATGCCACAGTGGATTATCGGCCACGATAAGGCTCCTCCTTCGTTAACATCTGTTACACCCGTAAAACGAGTGCAACATCATAGACAACTATAGATGAGGATGCACGGCGGTTATTGCAGCAATGAGGCAGGAATAACAGCCACCGCCCCGGAAGGGCGGTGGAGAGGATGAGGCTATTTTGCCGGCTCGGGTTGGCTATCTACTATCCGCACGGAATAAACCATGGTGGCGCCTGGCGGGATTTTTGGCGGTAATCCTTTACTGCCATAGGCCTTTTCAGGCGGGACGACGAGCGTCACGGAGCCGTGGTTCTGTAGACGCTTCAGCGGTTCGCGAAACACCGGGGGATAGGCATCCAGCTTTTGCGTAAGCGCCTGATCTTTCGCTTCCATATCGTTGATCACCGTCCCGTCCGTCAGCATCTCTTTGATCACCACGGTAACCAGGTCGTTACCGCTTATTTTTCCTTTACCCGGGTAATCGATGCGGCTGTAGACGCCCTCTTTAAAGACCACATCTTTTTTGCGCGCAAACGCCTGCTGATATTTCTTGCCGGCACTGATGTTTTTCTGCTCTATTTTATTCAGGTTCTGAAAAACCTGCTGCGACACATCAAACAGCGCCTTGTTACGTTCCTGCTCTCCGAGACGAAGCTGGCCGCGAAAGGCATCTTCGATGCCCAGCAGCACCAGGCCTGCGTCGACGGTAACTCCCTGAGTGCGACGGGTGGTAAGGACGTTGAGCGCCTCGCTTCCCATCGAGGCGCCGATCGCATAAGCCTGCTGTTCTCCCGATGCGCTGAGTTTGGCAGCGGCGCTCTCGCCGCTGCGCGTTTTGGACTGTACAGAAAGCTGCGTTCTCAGCAGTTCGATTTCATCTTCTTTCATCCGTAGCTGGGCGTTGTCTTTATCCGCCTGCAGGCGATAGGCTGCCACTATGGCCGCCATCTCTGGTGGCTCATTTTTTGGCGCAGCGGCGTCGTTAGCGGGGCCATGCGGCACTTTATCCGCGGCGGCCAGCCGGGTGGACAGTGATTGTTTATCGGCGTTAAGGGCTTTGACCTGATCGAGGGCAGCCTGCTGCGTCTTTTCCGCAGCGGCGAGGCGAATAGTCAGCG
>UMGS01009960.1_pt1 | contig 10793 bp, 5 predicted proteins | sample 1965341 | NCBI WGS metagenome assembly UMGS01 (sample SAMEA4836079, study PRJEB28245) | human gut metagenome | biome: gut microbiome; material: fecal sample | place: Denmark | collected 2008 | reverse complement strand
ATCGCTGGCGACGATGGGGAGACCATAATACATCGCCTCCATCAAATGGAATGGTAGTCCCTCGCTCTGGCTGGGGGACACAACGCAGTCTGCCATAGCGTACCACAGGGGCATATCGTCCACATGACCTGGAAAGGCGACCCGCTGTTCTACACCCAATGTCCTGGCCAGTTGAATGCACGTATCCCGGAGGGCTCCATCGCCGGGCAACAGTAGCCCAACCTGCTCGGGCAGAAAGCTGAGGGCCCGGAGTAACTCCGCTTGGTTTTTTCGTGGAGAAAACTCCGCGCCGAAGAGAAGGAGAAATTGATCCTGGCGGAATCCAAGCTGTGTTCGGAAGAAAGCGGCCTCCTGGAGAGATACCTGCGGAAGATGGCTGGGATCTACCCCCATTCCTGGAATTTCGATGATCCGTCTACCGTAACGGTGGGCTTTGGCATAAGCGGTATCCCAGTGGTTCATTGTCATCAAAAGGTCGGTCACCGGGGCAGTGAGTCTCTCTGCCGTCCCCAGCAGAAGTTCCTCCTTCGGAGTGCTATGCTCACCAAAGAGGTATCCATGAACCGTACAGGCCACAGCTGGCCGTCGGCGAAGCCCCAGGATTGCCGCACGCGTAAAAAAGGACGCCAGAGCGGTATGGCAACTGACTAGCGCATACCGGTTCGCCCGGATAAGGCCGCGGAGCAAACGGGTAGCCCGCACATTCTGGGAGGAGGTCATCTTTTTCTCAAACGGGATATGTATGACCCGATCCGCTTCCGGGATTTCCATTGGGCGGCCTCCGCATCCAACATCCACGCCCCATCCCCGGCGTTTGAACTCCTGCAAATAAGGACGGTGGAAGTTTACAATATGGGAGTATGTCGATGCAGTAAAAAGAACCCGGTGCATGGCACAGTCCTCCAAGAAAAGTATGAGGTCATTATAGCACATTTGTTGGTCGACGTCTATGGGAACCAGTACCGCCGCCCCGCGTTTGCGGGTATTGCAAAAGCAATCGGCCCCCTGCCATTGGGAGGGATGTTTTATGGCAACATACACGTCAAACTATCAACTGCACCAGTGGGAGCCCAGAGATGCGTTTCTGCGGACGGATTTCAATTCGGATTTTCAGAAAATCGACCAGTCGTTAGCGCAGGTCAGGGCCCTGGCAGGGGAAAAGTGCTCCGCAGTGGCCGGCTCCTATACTGGTGACGGCGCGGCCATACGGGAGATACGGCTGGGTTTTCATCCATTGGTGGTATTGCTGGAGATCAGCTTTGGTAAGCGGCCGTCCGTAGACTACTACATGTACGGCGGGCTGGCGGTGCGTGACGGAGGCCTGTCCCACTCGTCCAATACGGCCCTATGCTTGACGGAAAATGGCTTCACCGTCACTAGTGGAGCGGAGTGCGGCACTAACACCCAGGGCTACACCTACCGCTACCTGGCCATTTGGGCAGGCGAGTAATAAGAAGTCCGCCCCCGAGCCAGACGGCTCGGGGGCGGACTATTGTTAGGAGAAAATCTCGAAGAGCGTGGTTACTCGCCCTTGATCTTCAGGGTGACAGTATAAGTCTGAGTCTCCAGATCGGCACCCTTGGCGGTGAACTTGACGTAACCGCCATTCTTTACGTCGCCAATGGTAAAGGTATCGCCGGACTTGCTGGTGCTCAGAGTGTCGGCACCCTTGGTGTAGTTCACACCAGCAGCGGGCTTCACGGTGAAGGTGACGTTCTTAGCGCCCTGCTCCACCTCAAGCTCGATCTCAGTATCCTGCTCAGTCACCTTAATAGTCTTGGTGTCCTCGTCGATCTGATAGGTACCAGACACGTTCAGAGTGGCCTTCTCAGGTTCGGTGGGTCCCACGGGGGCCTTCTCATTCGCCACAAACTTGCTGGTGGTCTCATCATAGGTGAAGGTCAGGCCAGCGATGTCCTTGGGCTGAACCTGGGTGCTCTTGTCACTGTAGACGAAGTTGGCGTTCACGGCAAGCACAGTGGCGTTCGCGCCGAAGATAACCTTCGCGCCAGCCTCGCCGGACAGCTTAGACAGGTCAGTGTTCGCGCCGTTCAGGGTCAGAGTACCCTTAACAGTCAGAGTGTAGCTATTAACAGTCAGCTTGCCGTTGATGACAACGGACTCGCCCGCCTCCACAGAGGCAGCCTTAGTCAGGGTCACATCGCCCGCGAAGTCGCCGGTCAGCTTGTCGTCAACCTTAACCTCGGAGTCAGCATCCTTGATCTCTACGTCGGCGCCGGCCTCAGCATCCAGAGTGCCGTCCACCTTATCGGCGGTCAGCTTGCCGCCCGCAGCCACAAGAACGTCGGTAGCGGTCACGTCGTTCGCAACTACCTTGCCGTCGGCCTTCACGTCAACCTTGGCAACGTCAACGCCGGTGTTGCCAGCGGCCATCGCCAGGGTGCCGTTCACGACGGTCACAGTGTTGCCGGTGAGCTTACCGCCCACGGTCACGGAACCGGCGGAGCCAGACTTGCCGATAGTCAGACCAGTCGCCACATCAATGTTGCCCCGGGCAACCAGAGAGTTGTCAGAGTAGTCATTGATGTTGTTGCAGTCGAAGTTCTCCGCCTCAATATGACCATAGACGGTCAGAGTATCGAGAACCACGTCGCCCTCGGCGTACACCTTGTTACCCGCGGCCACAGTCAAGGTCTTGGCACCGCTCTTCTCCACAATGTTACCCTCAACGGCAACCGTGGAGTCAATCTCGGTGTTGGTGTTCAGAACCAGGTTGCCGCCGATCTGAGTGTCGACGGTCATCTTGGCCTGCTCGTTGGTATAGTTGCCGCTGACCCACAGGGTGCCATTACCGACCACAGGGAGCTTGTTACCAGCAGAGCTGTCAGTCAGGTCGCCGTCCACAAAGAGGATGCGGCCCTCGGGAATAGTCAGGCGGTTGGAGTTGAAGTCGGCCAGATCGTAGTCATCGCGGATCAGAACGTTCTTGCCCTCGTCAAAGGCCTCGTAGATGTCCCGGGCGGTGTGGTAACCGTACAGGGTCACGAACTCGCCGTGGTTGTCAAGGTTCCAGTCGAAATCGAAGCCGTCGCCGACACCGGGAGTGGTGCCGTCATACTCCCACACGAAAGCAGTGCGAACCTTGCTGTTGCTGTCCAGAATCAGAACCATGTTCCAATTCTTGGTGTTAAAGTCGGCAACCTTCACACCGTCCTCACCCTTGCGGGCGTCGGTCACGTCCCAGATGTTGACCTTATCCTTGTCGTAAGCATAGTACTGCTCACGGCCAGCGCCGGTGTTCAGGGCAACGGTACCAGCCTTCAGGCGGTAGCCGACGCCGGACACCATGCTATTGGTGGTCTTGGTCAGGGTGGCGATCTCCTTGCCGTCGATGGTGTAGGCATAGGCGCGGTTGAAGTCGGTGCTGTTCTTGAAGATGGAGTCAAAGTGATCCTTCTTCACGGTCAGAGTGCCGGCATCGCCGTTCTCAAACAGAACATTCAGGGTGACCTTGTCGTCGTTGGCGGTGCGGTTCGCACTCAGAACGTAAGCATAGTCGCGGGCGTTGATGATGTTGGCCTCGTCAAAGAGGATCACATCCGCCAGGTTGGTGCTCTTGTACTCGTACTCCTTCTTAGCGGAGTTGTAGCTGGTGGAAACCACGGTGGAAGCCAGGAAGTTCTGGCCCTCGGACACATTGGCCATCTTGTCATAGCCAATGGCCACGCCATAGTTATCCTTGTCCTCGTAGTAGAAGGCCACAGTATTCTTGTCGACGGCCACAGTATCGTTGACGCCGTAGTACACGCGGGCGTCACCGGTGCCATAGGCCTTGCTCAGCTCCTCAGTGAGGGTACTCAGAGTGGGAGTGTGGGTGCCGCTCAGATCAGCGTTGGTCACCTTATCCTCGTTCACTGCATAACCGTTGATGGCACCGATCACGTACTTAATGGTCAGCACGTCATCGTCGTTCTTGGTGTAGCAGATCACGCTGCCAGCAGCCTGGCCAGCCTTGTAATCCACAGCAGTAGCACTCTTATGAGCAAAGACATAGCTGCTGTCCACAGCCAGCCAGGGACGGGTATCGGACTGATCGGTGTAGTCGGTGCCCATGAAGCCCTTCAGCTCAGTGATACCCTGATTCTTGGTGGCATTGTCGCCATACAGCTGCTCACCCAGGTTGGAAGCAGAGGCGGAGAAGTTGATGGAATAGGTGCCCTCGGTACCGTCGGCCAGAAGCACAGTCAGCTTGCCGGAAGCATCGGAGCTGTACACGCCGGGGTCATAACCGGAATTCAGAACCAGGGCGTAGTTGGGGGCACTCTCCTCAGCGGGACGGAAAGCACGGACATAGCCATTGGAATCCAGGAAGAACTCATAGGAGGTCTTGAACTGAACACCGGTCAGCTTCTCGCAGAGCTCGATATCGAAGTCGATGATCTCGCCCACGCCGTTGGCAGAGGTCTCGGTCTCGGTCAGCTTGCCAATGTAGGAAGGCTTATACTCGGTGCCGCCCACCTCGATGTACTGGTTCTCCAGCTTGCTGGAGGAATAGGCCTCCATCTCGCCGGTAACAACCTGAGGAGCGGTGACATAGTAGCGGCCGCCATAGGTGATGGCCAGAACCACGTCATCAATCTCCAGATCCAGCTCGGTCACAATGTCATCGTTGTCGATGGCCTTGTTCTTGTTAAAGCCGATCAGAGTGGTGGTCTCCTTGGAGCTGCTGGTGCCGGAAACGACAGTCAGATCCTCCTTGGTGTACAGGACATAGTCCACGATGCCGTCGTTGTCGTTGTCGATGATCTCCATCTCAACGCCGTTGACGTTCTGATAGGCCTTCAGATCCTTCAGGCCAGTCACGCCCAGCTCGTTCAGAGCAGCAGACTGGGTCTTCTGATAGCCATAGTTCACATAGAACTGGGTGTTGTTGTCGAAGCTCAGGCCGGAACCCTTCAGGATGTCCTTGTTGGTTTCGTTGTTGTTGTTCACAACCTTAACAACATTGGCGTCATCCTTCAGAACCACGCCCAGAACCTCAGAGTCGGCCAGAACTGTGGTCTTGCGGATGTACATGGTCACGGTCTTGCCCATGTACTCCACAGGGGTGGTGACATTCATAGTGACGTCGGGCTGGGCAGTGCCGCTCATGCCGGTGTTGGTGCTCAGAGTGTTGGAGTCAAAGAGCATCACATCCTCCAGGCGGGTCTTGCCAGTGGCCAGAGCGTCATCCACGTCGGTGTTCATGAGCTGAGCCCACTCGTTACCGACAACCACACCCTCCAGCTTATACACGCCGTACATGGTGGACAGGATGGTGCGGTAATCCTTGAAGCCGATGGCGTAGCCGTTCTCGTACTTCTCAATCATCTCGATGTCCAGGGCGTTGTAGATCAGCAGGGCCGCGTTGTCGCGGGTCAGGGGCTCGGACACGGAAGCGGTGAGATTACGGAAGATGCCCAGCTTGGAGGCCAGGGCGTTGGTGTTGATCTCCCAGTCCGCGCCAGTGAGGCCCTCGATCTTGGGATCGTAGCCGGCGGCAACCAGCAGCATCTTGGCTGCCTCGGAGCCGGTTACACCCGCATCAGGGTCAAACTTGCCATTGCCACGACCAGCGATGATGCCGGTGGTGTAGCAATAGTTGATGTGGCCCTTGGCCCAGTGGCTGCTGATGTCAGTCAGGCCAGAGGGGCTGTTCTCATACAGAGCGCTGTTGTCAGCCCCCTGGTTCATGATGACGGAGATCATCTTCGCCATCTGCGCGCGATCCACACCCTCAGTAGGCGCAAAGGAACCATCGGGCTTGCCCTCGATGATGCCCAGCGTCGTGAGCATGGAAACCGCATCCTTGTTCACAATCTCATCCTTGTCGGTGAGATCGTTGTAGCCCGCAGCGGAGGCGGAGACAACCATCATACCAATGAGCATGATAGCTGCCAGAGCCAGGCTGAGAGCCCGCTTGAGGTTTCTCATTCGGATTTCCTCCTTATTTTTATTCGTCCGCGAAAGAAGAGGAAACCTCCCGTTTTTTGGGTATAAAAGGCGGAGTATAGGGCATTATTTAGTAGACCTTAGGTAGCCCATTGGTAGCCTTGACATGAGTAGAAAATGCTGACAGAATTAACACATAAACTTCGAAAGATGAATAAAAATTCAGTAAGGAGAGAACTATGTCACGTAAGAGAATTGAAAAAAATTTGGCGTATGACGATGGGAAAAGACTATTTTATGTTTACTTTGATTATGGCCGGGATGCATTTGGTAGACGTATGAGGAAAACCAAAACATTTTCACAGAAGGAGATGGCAAAGGAAGCGCTGTGCCGTTTTGAGATCAGGCGTTTACAAAATAGACTGACACCTCCGACGCAGATGACCTTAGAACATTGGCTATCATATTGGCTTGAAGATGTAATACGGCCTAACCGGGAGGATACCACCTATTACTGTTACCATAGCATAATTACTAATCACATTGTCCCTATATTAGGAAAGGTAAAGATTCAACAGCTTACACCATATCAAATTCAAGCGTATTACAATCAAATTATGAGGGAAAAGGGACTAAGCTCAAATACAGTGTATAAACACCATATTCTTCTGCATACAGCACTGAAAATGGCACATAGACAAAAATTATTGCCAGAAAATCCGATCGACCTAGTGGAGGCTCCCCACCAGCAGTTGCCCAGTCAGTCTTACTATAATCCAAAGCAACTAAATAAGCTGTTCCGGGCCGTAGAAGGGGACTGGCTTGAGATTGTTGTTAAGCTGGCTGGATACCTTGGGCTGCGCAGAAGTGAGATTTGCGGCTTGAGATGGGAAGATGTTGATTTAGAAAATGGAGTTATTCAAATCCAATGTGTACGGACTACAGCGGGGGGTAAAGTAGTTGAGAAACAACCGAAGTCAGAAAGTTCTATTAGAAAGTTGGGAATTGCCGGTATAAGTGACTTGGTCGATCTATTAAGAGAAGAACGTTTTAACCAATTACAACAGAAGAAACAACTCGGTAAGGCATATTGGGATAGCGGCTATGTAGTGGTAAAAAAGGATGGAAGCCCTTGTCAACCGAATCAAGTCACCAATATATTTCGTCAATTTATTCAGCTCCATGGATTGCCGCATATTACGATTCACGGACTCCGGCATACTTTTGCCAGCGTGGCGAATAGCGCAAAGGTTCCGTTGGTCGATATCGGAAAAGCGCTGGGGCATAAAGATATTACAATTACTGGGCGAATCTATACACATTTGTTTGACCAAACGCACCAGGAAGTATTAAACATGGTGGCATCTAGAATTTGTATCGAATGAAAACTCCTCCCCATGTGCAATTATAGCATTCTGTGTATCCTATTAATTTGTGGTTGGATCTGGACGATAAAAAAATAACGGGACATCAGCAAAAAGATTGCTTCTACCAAGGTACGAATCAAAACTACTATCTTCATTGCGCATCTTACTCTCTTGAGTTGATTATTGCTTAGGCAGGGAAGACGGATATCTGTAGGAAAAGTAGCAGACTGTCCGCCCAAGTAAAATAGTTTCAAAGCCCTATGATAAAGAGTCCGTGTTACTGTAGCCCTAGGCCACAGTAGCTCGGGCTTTTTATCATCCTCTCATTGTCCTGCTTTTGTCTATTGTGCAACAAATATCCCTTCTAAATGAAGCATAATGCTGAATTTATGTGATCAAGCCAGAAACTTTTTTAAAGTGGAAATGAACCTTCCGCTTTAACCTCTATACTCAAGACACAGAGCAGGGCAAGGTGGTGAGAGAGATGACCCCTTCGGAGCGGCGAAGCGCAATCTTAAGGATTCTGTGTAAACGGAGGCACGAAACAACTGCAAACCTTGCAAAGGAATTCTGCGTTTCTGAGCGTACAATCCGTGCTGATTTGGTAATCCTCTCTTGTTACTATCCAATTCAAGTGATACGGGGCCGCTATGGTGGCGGAATTCAACTAGCAGATTGGTTCTATCTCGAAGGCCAGAAGCTATCACCAAAGCAGACCGCTTTATTGCTGAGGCTTCGACAACATTTGGTTGGAGAAGACCTACAGATCATAAATGCTATTTTGGCCCAATTTGCTCTGCACTGGGAGTATCGGTAGCCTGCTGTCTCCCCTCTGCACCTTGAGAATGGAATATCCGGCAGCGGGATACGTCCGCTGACGAGAGGCCCTCTGGGAGGAGGGCTGAAGCGACGCTGGAGGATGCGCCAAGACCACCTGTACAGGAATCTGTACTAAAGACGGCCAAGGAAGGTGCAGAGCGGTGCCCATCCGTCCACAAAGCAGCCTGTGGCAGACTGTTTCGCATTGCGGCTGGCTTACCCAGTCCGACCCTCGTCAGCAATCTGACAATGATACTCCTGTCCAGCCACAGCCCCGGGTGATACCGGGACCAAGCAATGGGGGCAGCTCGGAGAGATCCTCGGAGGGGTGAGATTCCCGTGATGCGCGCCAGCGCAGTCCGTCTGCTGCCGCCCAGTGCCCGGGAAGTAGTGTCGAATAGGGCTAACCAGCAAATGTATTTTGAGAAAATCAGTGGGGGCCGTTCTGCGGCCATGCGCCTCATAACGGCCCCCATTTTGAAATGGGGATATGAGATGAACCAGAATATCAACTATATTGGAATGGTAAACCTCCTCCGACATCTGCAGAACGTCAGCCTTGTCAGCCTTGTCAGCCGGGAGGAGGCCCGGAGGATTGCCGCCCGGCTCCGTGCGGAAACCGGGGCGGATGTCATATTTTTCCCCTGACTTTTGTTGCGTTTGGATATGGATATTTTGTGGCAGTGCTGGTATTGTGTGTTGCTGACAGGAGGCGATTTCGTGGAAGAACAGAAGAAAACCATCGGTTCCCTGGCGCTAAACGGTGCGCCCCAAGTGATCACCATCGCGCCCAGTCCCCCAGTCAGGGATCGAAAGCTGCGGGTGGCGGCCTACGCCCGGGTGAGCTCCAGCTCGGAGGATCAGCTCAATTCCTTTGCCGCCCAGAATGCCCACTACACGGAGCTCATCACAGCCAACCCCGAGTGGGAGTTTGTGGATGTGTACGCGGACAAGGGCATTACCGGCACTTCGGCAGAGAGGCGGGATGAATTCCAGCGTCTGCTGGCAGACTGCCGTCGGGGCCGGGTAGACAAGGTGCTGGTGAAATCCTCCTCCCGGTTTGCCCGGAATACGCGGGAGTGCCTGGAGGCCATCCGAGAGCTCAAGGTACTGGGGGTGGGGGTGTGCTTCGAGGAGCAGGGCATCGATACCTCTGAACTAGCCGGCGAGTTTCTCACCGCCATCTTCGCCATGTTGGATCAGAAGGAGAGTGAGAACATCTCGGAAAATATGCGGTGGAGTTACCAGGTGCGCATGAGAAGCAGAACATATTGTCCACCTTATCTGCCATATGGATTCACCCACAAAGATGGTGCGATACAAATTCATCCTGAACAGGCAAAGATCATTCAGAGAATCTTTCGGGAATATTTGTCAGGTATTAGTGTGGATGGAATTGCTGCCGGCCTATGCGGAGATCATGTCCCCCATAGGCAAGGCCGCTCCGTATGGACGTCAACTGGAATTCGGTATATCTTGTCCAATGAGAAATACATCGGTGATTCTCACTGGCAAAAATACTACACACCCCGTTCCCTGCCGCCCCGATCCAAAAGGAATTGCGGTGAAGCCGATTCTTACTATGTAAGTGGCACCCACCAGGCTATCATTACTTCAGAAGAATTTCATGCCGCAAATCAGCTTATGTATCAAAGGGGACAAAAAATCGCGTTGAAATCTGGCTGTGTACATGACTTTCAACATAAAATCATATGTGGTGATTGCCATTCAGTTTTCCGTAGAAAAGCAATGAATGGGATAATCTATTGGGTATGTATTGGAAGAGACAAAAAACGAACCGACGGTTGCTCCATTCTGCCGCTTCCGGAGGTCGTCCTTATGAACGCATTTCTTCGGGGCTATTACAAGCTCCGACGCCAAGGTCTACCCATCCTCGAGCGACTGCTCGCAGATCTCCAGAACGCCCGGAAGGGCAAGCTGCTCTGGAGCCTGGACATCGTGGCACTCAACCAGAAAATTGCAGACATCACCCGTCAGGATCGACTGTTGGCCCAGCTCAAGCAGCAAGGGCTTGTTGGCCCTGACATTTTTATATCCCGCCAAAACGAGCTGGCGGAACAGCTCCGTGCTGCAAAGCTGGAGAAGGAACGGTTCCTGGAGGCCGAGGAAGATCAGACGATCCAGCAGACCCAGGAGTTGATCGAAGCCCTGGAGGCCGGGCCGGACTTCCTGGACACCTTCGATGGGGAGTTGTTCCGCGAGCTCGTGGACAAGATTATCGTGGAGAGCAATGATCGCCTGCGGTTCCGGTTGGTCAACAGCCTGGAGCTGACAGAGTCTATCGAAAGGACGGTGCGGTGATGGGGAGCAACCGGAAGCGGCCCTTCGGCTACAAAATGGAGCTGGGCGAAATCGTGCTCCACCCGGCAGAGGCGGAGACGGTGCGCTGGCTCTACGACAGCTACCTGGCCGGTGCCAGCTACAATGCCTTGGTAGACAAGCTCCGGGAGAGAGGCATCTCCTATGACGGGGACAAGCCCTGGAACAAGAACATGGCAGCCCGTATCCTAGCGGACCGCCGGTACACCGGCGAAGGTGGATTCCCGTCCATCATCCCGGAGGCCCGGTTCAACATGGTTCAGGCTCAAAGGCAAGAAAAATTCTCCCCCTGCAAAAAGACGCCGGCCCAGAAGGAACTGCGGAAGCTGTGCGGCGGCAGCCCACCGGCCTGGGTGGAGCGGCAGGTGTTGGGCC
>UMGS01015613.1_pt1 | contig 10811 bp, 7 predicted proteins | sample 1965341 | NCBI WGS metagenome assembly UMGS01 (sample SAMEA4836079, study PRJEB28245) | human gut metagenome | biome: gut microbiome; material: fecal sample | place: Denmark | collected 2008 | reverse complement strand
TTATTCTTGACCGCCTGACACAATCACTCGGGAAAGATTCCCGCAGCAAAGCCGGCCGCCGCTGGTATCGCACCGGTCCTGCCGGGCTTATCACCCGTCCGTTCCGCCGCGCGCCGTAACACACGGTAGGGGGCTTCCGCTCCCGCTCATTATCACCCTGCCGCTGTTATCGCGGCGGCAGGCACAACAAGAGGGAAAACGATGCGTAAGACAGCAATCGCAGCAATCGCCTTATCGGCACTCATTGGTACTCAGGCTTTCGCGGACACCGCGCAGCCGGGCAAAGGGGTCAAAGTGCTGCCTGTACAAAGCACCATTACTGAAGAAACCTTTCAGACCCTTATCGTCAACAAAGCACTGGAAGAACTCGGCTATGACGTGCAGCCGATTCAGGAAGTGGATTACAACGTAGCCTATGCGTCAATCGCCAACGGTGATGCCACCTTTATGGCAGTAAGCTGGGTGCCGCTGCACAATTCCCAGTACAAAGCGGCCGGAGGTGACGATAAATTCTACCGCAAAGGGGATTATGTCGTGAACGCCGCTCAGGGGTATCTGATTGACAAGAAAACCGCTGAGAAATACCACATCACCAATATTGAACAGCTGAAAGACCCGGAAATCGCCAAACTGTTTGACAGCAACGGCAACGGTAAAGCGGATCTGACCGGCTGTAACCCGGGCTGGGGCTGTGAGGCCGCCATCAACAACCATCTGAACGCCTATAAGCTGACAGACACCGTTGAGCACAACCAGGGGAACTATGCCGCGATGATGGCAGACACCATCACCCGTTACAAAGAAGGCAAACCGGTGCTTTACTATACCTGGACACCGTACTGGATCAGCGATGTCCTGAAACCGGGACGCGATGTGGTCTGGCTGGAAGTACCGTTCTCCTCCATGCCGGACGGCGAAAAAATTGACACCAAACTGCCGAACGGCAAAAACTACGGCTTCCCGCCGAGCACCATGCATATCGCAGCCAACAAAGCCTGGGCTGAACAAAACCCGGCAGCCGCAGAGCTGTTCGCTGTCATGAAACTGCCGGTCTCGGCCATCAACGCCCAGAACCTGCGCATGCATAACGGCGAAAACTCGCAGGCGGATATTGAACGCCACGCCAATGCCTGGATTAAAGCCAATCAGGCAAAATTCGACGGCTGGATTGAACAGGCACGCAAAGCCGCTGATAAATAACCGGATCTGAAAAAGCCTCCCGGCGGCCATAGTCATATGGCCGCTTTTTTTTACCCTCAACGAAACGTGATCAACCTCACAAAATCGATACCCTTTCCGGTCTGCTTTCTATATAGTAGCGCTCCGTAGTACCCGTAATCATTTCATACTCAATCAATCTTATAATAATCATGAAAAAGAAAACTATTGATGCGGTTCTGACACCTCAGCTTATCTGCCTGATGGCAATGGCAACCGGGTTGTTAGTCGCAAGTAACTATTATGCACAGCCTTTACTGGAGACGATTGCCGCACAATTCGGCGTTACCGCCGGTATGGCCGGATTTATCGTCACCACCGCCCAGCTCAGTTATGCTGCCGGCCTGATGTTTCTGGTGCCGCTCGGGGACAAATTCGAGCGCCGTAACCTGATTGTCACCATGACACTGCTGTCAGCTATCGGGCTGGTGATTTCTGCTCTGTCACAGACCCTCTGGCAATTGCTGCTGGGCACCGCACTGGCCGGGATGTTTTCCGTGGTGGCGCAGATTCTTATTCCGCTGGCGGCGACTATCGCCAAACCGCAGCACCGCGGCAAGGCGGTCGGGATTATTATGAGCGGCCTGCTGCTCGGTATCCTGCTGGCACGGACCGTCGCCGGTGTGCTGGCGGAATTCGGCGGCTGGCGGACAGTCTACTGGGCTGCATCCGGGCTGCTGGTTCTGCTGGCGCTGATCCTGTATCTGCACCTGCCGCAGTATAAGCAGGTGTCTGAACTGAAATACGGTCAGTTGCTGGCCTCCATTGTGGTGCTGTTTGTCCGCACCCCGGTTCTGCGTGTCCGGGCGGCACTCGGTGCCATTGTGTTTGCCGCGTTCGGCCTGCTCTGGACGTCTATGGCCTTCCTGCTGGCATCGGATCCGTTTAATTATTCCGAGAGCACTATCGGGCTGTTCGGCCTCGCCGGTGCCGCCGGTGCCCTGATGGCAGGCCCGGCCGGGCGTTTTGCCGATAAAGGCAAAGGCCGCCTGACCACCAGCGCCGGTCTGCTGCTGCTTCTGCTCTCGTGGATCCCGCTGGCGCTGAGCGGTTATTCTGTCGCAGCCTTTGTGGCCGGGGTGGTGGTACTGGATCTGGCGGTACAGGCGGTGCATGTCACCAATCAGAGTACCCTCTACCGGATGATGCCGGAGGCACGCAGCCGTCTGACCGCCGGTTATATGACCTGCTATTTCTGCGGCGGCGCATTCGGTTCACTGCTGTCCGGCTATGCCTACAGCCACTATGGCTGGGATGGCGTCTGTTACAGCGGCGCGGCAGTCAGTGCCCTGGGACTGGTGATCTGGCTTGCCGGGAAGAAGTATGATGTACCGCAGTCTGATGAAACGCCTACCCGTCAGCAGCCATCACACACCTGATTCCTCCGGAAAAAGCACCTTCGGGTGCTTTTTCCACTCAAAAATCCAACAAACATCGCATAATAATCTACCACCTGTGGATTATTCCTTCGTTAAAAGTTACAAATAACACTGTTAATCAAAGAAAATAATTTTTGACCACGTAAAATAGATACCACAGCGATAATCACTGCCATAACGGCAATGAAGGTCATTTGATATTCTTCATTATCATGGTTCACTAATAAAAATTGACGTAATTTATGAAGCAAAAATTACGCATAATCAGAGTCAGCCGCCCGGTAATGAAAATGTAAGTGATTTGCTAAATAATAAGTGATATTTGTGACTAACATTCATAAAATTTATGAATCAGGTGGCATTATCAAAAGAAATGTAGTGATATTAACCTGCTATAATTGTTAAATTAATCTTTTGGCCGGTCATTTCACCGGGTCATAGCCGGGTTAACATACCAACAGAAACTAATAAGGTATCTCAATAATGGAAAGTTCATTTACACCGACAGAAGAATTGCTTAACAGCCGGATCTCACAACAGAAGAATCTGGGTGCCGATCTGCCGTATCAGGAAATTTTACTGACCCGGCTTTCAATGCACGTTCAGAGTAAATTATTAGAAAAACGCAACAATATGCTGAAATCTCAGGGTATCAATGAGACATTATTCATGGCTCTGATGATTCTGGATACTAAAGAATCTCACAGCATTCAGCCTTCAGAACTCAGCGCCGCGCTCGGATCTTCCCGCACCAATGCGACCCGCATCGCGGATGAACTCGAGAAAAACGGCTGGATTGAGCGCAAAGAGAGCCACAATGACCGCCGCTGTCTGCATCTGCACCTGACAGAAAAAGGCTCAGATTTTCTGCACAGTCTGCTGCCGCCTCAGCATGATGCATTACGTCATATCTGGTCAGCACTGGCCGAAGATGAACAGAAAAACCTGGAAAAGCTGATGCGCAAACTGCTTATTCAGCTCGATAAGAGCGACAACTAAATAACCTTTTATTGTTTAAGGTTAATGAATAAGAGCTTTTCTCAATAAGCAGGTGTAAAAAAACCTTTTCTGTTGGCCCGGATCCTTTATCCTTCACAGGCTGACATTTCTGCCATCAATTGATGTGCTGACCATCCGGGCTTGCGGTTGTCGTTTATCACAGTGACGACAATAGCAAGCCTGTCTTTGTTGCGGTTATGTCATGCAACACCTTAAAAAAAGAACAATATCCGGAGATAACTGATGAGTGTCAGTGAGGAAACTCAGGCTGTCCAGCCCCCAGTCCGTAACAAAAAACGACAACGCCGTAATGCGCTGATGTTACTGACATTACTGTTTGTATTACTGGGTGCGGCTTACACCGTTTACTGGTTTATGGTGCTCCGCCACCATGAATCGACCGATAACGCCTATGTCACCGGCAACCAGGTGATTGTGATGTCACAGGTTCCCGGCAGTGTCACCACTGTCAGTGTGGATAATACCGATTATGTGACCGCCGGAACGCTGCTGGTGCAGCTCGATAAACGCGATGCCGGACTGGCGCTGGAAAAAGCACAGGTTGCGCTGGCAAACAGTGTCCGCCAGACACATCAGCAGATGATCAACAGCCGTCAGTTGCTGGCCGGTATTGAAGTCCGCCGTTCAGAACTGACCCGCCTGCAGAATGACCTGCGCCGTCGTGAAGTACTGGGCGCACAGAATGTGATCGGCAAAGAAGAACTTCAGCACGCCCGTGAAGCCGTGGTGAGCGCCAAAGCGCAGCTGGATGTTGCCACCGAGCAGTTTAATGCCAACAAAGCCGTGATCCTCGATACCCCGCTGAGCGAACAGCCGGCAGTGAAACAGGCGGCCACCGAAGTACGTAACGCCTGGCTGGCACTGGAGCGGACCGATATCCGCAGTCCGGTGGACGGTTATGTCTCCCGGCGCAGTGTGCAGGTCGGTGCACAAATCACTCCTGCTACCCCGCTGATGGCCGTGGTTCCGGCCACCGGTATGTGGATTGACGCCAACTTTAAAGAAACCCAGCTGAGCGCCATGCGTATCGGGCAGCCGGCCAAAGTGGTTACTGATTTCTACGGCGACAAAGTGGTCTTCACCGGTACCGTTACCGGGCTGGATATGGGCACCGGCAGCGCCTTTTCCCTGCTGCCTGCGCAGAATGCCAGCGGTAACTGGATCAAAGTGGTGCAGCGTCTGCCGGTGCGTATCGCGCTGGATCCGGCACAGCTGGAGAAATACCCGCTGCGTATCGGTCTTTCCGGTGATGTCACGGTGGACACACAGAATACTGACGGCCCGGTGCTGTCGAAAAGCGTGCGCACCGATCCGGCCTATCATACCAGTGCCCTGAGCATTGATATGCAACCGGCGGATCAGATGATCGCTGAGATTATCAGCCGCAATGCCGGTCAGTAAGGGGTCAGGGTTATGCAGGCGCCACTGACCGGAGCAAGACTGGCCTGGATGACTATCGCCCTGTCACTGGCGACTTTCATGCAGGTGCTCGACTCCACTATCGCCAACGTGGCGACCCCGACGATCGCCGGTAACCTGGGTTCTTCTAACTCTCAGGGAACCTGGGTGATTACCTCATTCGGGGTGGCGAATGCCATCTCCATCCCGATCACCGGCTGGCTGGCCAAGCGGATCGGCGAAGTGCGTCTGTTTATGTGGTCAACAGCGCTGTTTGCCATCTCCTCCTGGTTATGCGGTATTTCCAACAGCCTGGGCATGCTGATTTTCTTCCGCGTGATCCAGGGTCTGGTGGCCGGGCCGCTGATCCCGCTGTCACAGAGTCTGCTGCTCAATAACTATCCTCCCGCAAAACGCACTATGGCGCTGGCACTCTGGTCAGTCACCATTGTTATCGCGCCGATCTGCGGGCCTATCCTCGGCGGCTATATCAGTGACAACTATCACTGGGGCTGGATTTTCTTCATCAACGTGCCGTTCGGGATTGTGATCATGATGCTGACCGCAAAAACCCTGGAGGGCCGGGAAACCAAAACGGAAATCCGTCCGATTGATACTGTCGGGCTGATCCTGCTGGTGGTGGGGGTTGGTTGTCTGCAGATTATGCTCGACCAGGGCAAAGAGCTGGACTGGTTTAACTCGACGGAGATTATTGTCCTGACCGTGATAGCTGTGGTTGCCATCGCCTTCCTGATCGTCTGGGAGCTGACGGATGATCACCCCGTGGTGGACCTGTCTCTGTTTAAGAGTAGGAACTTCACAATAGGTTGCCTCAGCCTCAGTCTGGCTTATATGCTCTATTTCGGCACCATTGTTCTGCTGCCGCAGCTGTTGCAGGGGGTATTCGGCTACACTGCCACCTGGGCGGGACTGGCTTCCGCGCCGGTCGGTATTCTGCCGCTGCTGATCACACCGCTTATCGGCAAATATGCCCATAAAGTGGATTACCGGATCATTGTGACATTCAGCTTCATTATGTATACCGTCTGTTTCTACTGGCGGGCCTATACGTTTGAGCCGGGAATGGACTTTGCCGCCGCAGCCTGGCCGCAGTTTGTACAGGGGCTGGCAATCGCCTGTTTCTTTATGCCGCTGACCACCATTACGCTTTCCGGCCTGCCGCCGGAGAAAATGGCGTCGGCATCCAGCCTGTCAAACTTTACGCGGACACTGGCCGGCGCTATCGGAACATCGATCACCACCACGATGTGGACACAGCGGGAGTCCATGCATCACGCCAATTTTGCCGAGCATATCAACCCGTTCAGCCCGGATACACAGCAGATGTATCACACGCTGGGTGAAATGGGGATGTCGCAGCAGCAATCATCGGCCTATATCGCAAAAGTGATCACCGACCAGGGGCTGATTATCTCTGCGAACGAGATTTTCTGGCTCTCTGCCGGTGTCTTCCTGGTGCTGATGCTGCTGGTCTGGTTTGCCAAACCACCGTTTACTGCCGGTGGCGGCGGCGGTGCACATTAAATAAGAAATTAAGGGCACTGCGGTGCCTTTATTTTTATTGATGTGCTTAATATAAAAATAAAATATATTTATCTACAAATTAATTAAACAATAATAAAACAAAAACTTATTAACAGAATAATCACTTGCTATTAAAATCATTAAATTGCTATTCTTATTTCACCGCAGGAAAATACACTTTCCGGTTGCGGAATTAATATCACGGATGATTATCAATATTATATTCACAAAGGAGTGTGAGCATGATTTAGCATTATTAATGCTGTTTGCCATAATTTTTATTTTTAATGCACATTTTTGCACCATGCTCCGGCATGGTTTTTTTATAATATCTGACATTAACAGCATCTATCCCCGTACAGCCGTTATGACTGGCGTGCTGACAGACAGGTGAATATAACGGGAGATATTTATTTCAGAAAAAACATTCATGAACATCATTAATTAAAAACCCGGCAAACGCCGGGTTTTATTAATCATAATCAGCCGGTATCAGCTGACTTTATTCTGCTGCCACCAGCGTGCCAGGATAATCCCGGTCGCAACGGACACGTTCAGGCTTTCGACATTACCGGTACCGCCGACTGACAGGCGCATATCCCCGCCTTCCCAGACCGCGTCACTCAGGCCGTCACTCTCTTCACCCAGAACCAGTACCATTTTTGCAGGCAGTATGGCTTTCGCCAGATCGGTGCTGCCTTTGTGGCTGGAGGTGGTGACGATGGCGTACCCTTTTTTGCGGAATAAATCCAGCGTATCCGTCAGACCATCGGCATCAATCCCGACCAGATGCTCGGCACCGCCTTCCGCTGTGCGGACAGCCGCACCGGATTCCAGCACAGAGGCATCCTGAAGGATCACACCGTTGACACCGAAGTGAGCACAGCTGCGCATAATACCGCCGAGGTTATGCGGGTTACCGACGTTTTCCAGCGCCAGCACGCAATCCTGCTCACCGGCGGTTTCCAGATAGGTTTCCGCACTCACACCGCCGCGCTTTTTAATCAGGAAGCAGACACCGCCGTGGTGTTCGGTACCGGATGCTTTGGCCAGCTCTTCCTCATCCACCACATGATAGGCTTTGCGGTTCGCTGCCAGCCATTTCAGGGCATCGCGGAAACGCGGTGTCACTGACTGAACAAACCAGGCGCGCACAATGCGCTCCGGACGGCTGCGGAACATGGCCTGACAGGCATTTTCCCCGTAAATACGGGTTTCTTCCTGACGCTGACGGCGCAGCTGTGCCGGGTCGATCTGGCTTTTGCCGCTGATACCGCCGTGATCCGGGATCAGCCCCTCTCCGTCTTCTGACGGCTGACGGGATACGGTTTTCCACGGTGAACGACTGTCATCGGAATAACTTCCCTGACCTCTGCGTTCTCCGCGATTGCTGCGTTCATTGCGATCCCCGCGCGGGCCGCGGCTGTTGCGGTCGCCGCGATCTGATCCCCGGCCACCGCGTCTGTCTGATTTTTTCTGATCGTCCTGTTTGTCCTCACTGCGGACATACATTACTTTCACTTTGCCGTTTTTACCATTTAAAGAGTCGTTCATGTGTTTCTCCCACGCCATTTCCGGGGGCGAAGATTACCCGATATCGTCCGGACCTGCCGGTTATGATCACCGGCCGCCCCCGCCGGAGGCACTGAACTCAGGCGCCCCCGCGAAAAATCATGCTATTGTGCAGCGTTAACAGTACAATGCATACTGTTTTTTGTGAAACCAGCCGATAAAAATGAAGACCAATTCTGTTTACCAGTTACGCCAGCGGCGTCTGGCACAATCCACCCGTGTTTTCCGTGCCCGGGGATGTCGTGTAGTCCGTTGTAATTACTGCTTATTACCCGAAAAAAACTGTCTGTGTGACACCATACAGACCCGGGATGCACGCAGTCAGTTCTGCCTGCTGATGTATGATACCGAACCGCTCAAACCCAGCAATACCGGGAAGCTTATCGCCGATGTCCTGCCGAACACACAGGCTTTTCTGTGGTCGCGTACCGAACCGGACGAGGCTCTGCTCGCGCTCCTGAAAGATGACACCCGCCAGCCGTACCTGATTTTCCCTCAGGCGTATGCCACTCCGCCGCGTCAGGTGTTCAGTGATGTGCCGGAAAATACAAAGCCGCCGCTGTTTATTCTGCTCGACGGTACCTGGCCGGAAGCACGCAAAATGTTCCGTAAAAGCCCGTATCTCGATAACATTCCGCTGCTCTCCATCAACGATCTGGCGCAGAAAGATTATCTGCTGCGGGTTGCGGCACGGGAAGATCAGCACTGTACCGCCGAAGTGGCCGCTGCGGCACTGATGATGGCAGGTGATACCGCGGCCGGAAAACAGCTTCTGGATCACTTCACCTGCTTCCGCCGTCAGTATTTGAAGGGTAAGTCACATCTTCCGGTGGCACAAATCAGAGCAGAGGAACTGCTTTTAGGCTAAATTAAAGCACACGGGAATCCGGTCTGAGGAGAACACCATGAGTCAGCGCGGCCTTGAAGCATTACTCCGGCCTCAATCCATTGCGGTTATCGGTGCATCCGAAAAGCCCAACCGGGCGGGTTCCCGGATGATGAGCAATCTGCTCAGCGGCGGTTTTGCCGGACCGGTTCTGCCGGTCACGCCGTCACGCCGCTCAGTGCAAGGGGTACTGGCATATCCGTCTGTCGCGGATCTGCCGCTGGTGCCGGATCTGGCCATTATCTGCACCCACCCCAAACGTAATATTGCCCTGCTGAATGAACTCGGTGAACTCGGCTGCCGTGCGGTGATTATTCTCTCCGCCACGGCATCACAGACTACTGAGCTGAAACAGACCTGTCAGCACTATAATATCCGCCTGCTCGGCCCGAACAGCCTGGGGTTGCTTGCGCCCTGGCAGGGTCTGAATGCCAGTTTTTCCCCGGTACCGGTGCTCAAAGGCAAACTGGCGTTTATTTCCCAGTCCGCCGCCGTTTCCAATACCATTCTGGACTGGGCACAACAGCGGGAAACCGGTTTTTCCTACTTTATCGCACTCGGCAGCAGCGCGGATATTGATATCGACGATATGCTCGATTTCCTGGCCCGCGACAGCAAAACCAGCGCCATTCTGCTCTATCTCGAACATATTCATGATGCGCGGCGCTTTATGTCCGCCGCCCGCAGTGCTTCCCGCAATAAACCGATCCTGGTGGTCAAAAGCGGTCGCACGCAGCGCACACAATTACTGGTCGGTGAAACGCCGAGCCTGGATATCGCCTATGATGCGGCAATCCAGCGCGCCGGTCTGCTGCGGGTTCAGGATACCCACGAGATGTTTTCCGCCGTGGAAACCCTGACCTTTATGAAGCCGCTGCGCGGTGAACGTCTCGCCATTATGAGCAACGGCGCGGCACCGGCAGCAATGGCGCTGGACGAACTGTTCCGCCGCCGGGGGAAAATTGCCGGTCTCAGTGATGAGAGCAGCGCCGCACTCGCGGCGGTATTGCCGGATGATTTTGTGATCAATAATCCGCTGGATCTGCGCGATGATGCCACGGTGGATCGCTACATCGCCACCCTGAATATTCTGCTCGACAGCCACGATCATGATGCCCTGCTGATCCTCCACTCCCCGAGTGCGATTGCGCCGGGCAAAGAAACCGCCGCCCGGATTATTGCCGCGATCGCGCAGCATCCGCGCAGCCGCTGGCTGACAATTTTCACCAACTGGAGCGGGGAATACTCCTCACAGGAAGCCCGCCGCCTTTTCGGCGAGGCGGGGATCCCCACTTACCGCACACCGGAAGGTGCTGTGACCGCTTTTATGCATATGGTGGAATTCCGCCGCAACCAGAAACAGCTGGCGGAAACTCCCGCTCTGTCCGAGGGACTGACCGCCAACCGGCAGCAGGCACATCACTGCATAGACAGCGCTCTGCGCCGTCAGCACACCGTGCTGGATACCTATGAGGTTGAGCCGGTGCTGGATGCTTACGGGCTGAACATTCTTCCGACCTGGATTGCCCATTCTGCGGATGATGCCGTTACCATTGCCGGAACACTGGGTTACCCGGTGGCACTGAAACTGCGCTCACCGGATATCGCACATAAATCCGATGTGCAGGGCGTGATGCTTTATCTGCGGGATAAACAGGAAGTCGCCACCTCAGCAGCAGCGATTATTGACCGGGTGACACAAAACTTCCCCGATGCGCAGATAGACGGGCTGATTGTGCAGTCGATGGCGAACCGCGCCGGAGCACAGGAACTGCGGATTGCAGTGACCCAGG
>UMGS01003567.1_pt1 | contig 10877 bp, 8 predicted proteins | sample 1965341 | NCBI WGS metagenome assembly UMGS01 (sample SAMEA4836079, study PRJEB28245) | human gut metagenome | biome: gut microbiome; material: fecal sample | place: Denmark | collected 2008 | reverse complement strand
GCACCTCTTTGTCTATCATTTCTCTTTATTAAATTATTCAAGGAGAGTTTTACCATACTTCAAAAGCAGAAATCAAATTCTCCGATTCAACATATTATTATAGTTGCTAACTTTTTTATGTTTGGGTACACCCTACTGTTACAGTCCCTCATGTATCTTGAAAACACTACTCACTCTTCAACTTTGGAGCTTCGAAAACTCTGTGTTGTTATTTCACTTGTCCTCTTCTTCATTATGATTGTCTTTTTAGAAAGAAACATTCGTGAAATGATTCAAGGACAATTGGACTTCCAGAAAAATCTCCAGCTAGAGAATCTCTACACCTACAATAAACATATTGAATGTCTCTACAATTCTGTTCGTAGTTTTAGACACGATTATAGTAATCTCTTAGTCACATTACGATTGGGGATAGATAAAGACGATATGGATATTGTCAAAGAAGCCTATGATAGTGTGCTTCAAGAATCCGATAAACGATTAAATACAAGAAACTTTGACTTAGCTAGACTCGTTAATATTCAGGATAATACTTTGAAAAGCCTTCTGTCCGCAAAAGTTTTACAAGCAGAAGAAGAAGGTATTGAAGCTCAGATTAGCATCCCAGAACCCATCCACTTGATTGGGATGGAGACTCTGGACTTCATTATCGTCACTTCTATTTTTTTAGATAACGCTATTGAAGGTGCCATTCAAACTCAAAACCATAAAATTACTATTAGCTTTTGGGAAGATCATCGTTCACAGCTATTATCTATTAGCAATACCATAAGTGAAGAACAAACAGAAACTAAAACCATATTTGAAAGAGGTGTCTCCAACAAGGGACGAGAGCGAGGCATTGGCCTTGCTAATGTCACAGAAATCTTAGATAACTATATCAATGTAAACTTAGAAACACAGAGTAACAATTTCTCATTCACACAACAATTAACAATAACTAAAAAGGCCTAACAGCCTTTTTTCTATACCTAAACTTGAGGAATGTTATAGTCTTTTGTTGGAAGCGTTCTTTGCCCTCCGAATCCTTTTAGGAAACCATTTATATAATCCATCCACCCACTTCCACCTACGACTTGTTCAAGAGCGTGGTTATCAAGTGTTTCAAAGTTATTAATCGTATTGTTAGCCATCAGTAATTCTCCTCCTATTGGTCTTGCAAGTTTAGTAACTTGTCTTTAAAGTAATTGAAGTAGGTCTTTTGGTCAATAACGCTTGTCACACGACCTTCTAGACCGTAACGTAGATTTTGGGCTTCTTTTTCTGAAATACTTGCCCTAGCAGTTACTCTAAACACATTCCCCCTTTCTGTTTCCGTGGCAGAATTATCAATACTCTCAAGTTTTCCAATAATTGTGGTACCGTGATTACCAACCTTATCCAAGGTCAGTCGAACTGACTGGCCTTTTTGCAGTTTTGGCACATAATCCGAATTCACATAATAAGTAATGGCAACTTCCTGGGTTTGAGTCATATCGGGATAAAGCTGGGCCAACTCAGTTCCTGTCGCAGCCATGGTTGCTTTTTTATCAGCTTGACTCAAGTGTAAGATTCCATCTTCTGGTGACTGGATGAGGGTATTAGTCAGAAGGACATCTGCCTGATTGATTTTACTCTCGGTATCGGTAATTTGTGTTTCCACTGAGCTCAATTGCTGTCCTGCATTTTGCAAGAATTGATTTTTTAGAGCTTCTTTTTTAGTGCTATCACTATTGTCATAAGTTACAACTGTGCCTGTCCCAGCCTTTTGGATTTCTAGATTACCTATGGAAGCATTCAAGCTCGAAATATTGGTATTAACTTGAGATAGGTATTGGTCTGTTACACTGGCATCCGGTGTCGTAGCATACTGACTGTTATAGGCATTTAAGGTTGCCTGATGAGGATTGCCTTCAGGTAAAGTCGTTTCATGATTGGTAATAGCTTGAGAGAGCGCCTCATACTCTGAGACCTGAGTCTGCAATTGACTAATCTGGTTATCAATAGCAGAACCGGTATTACTCGCAATTGCTGCTTGGTTATTAACCTCTGTATTTGTTTTAGCCACACCCAAGTCAATAATCCTGTGCCTGACTTAGGTAGGTGTTAAAAGTACTCTGATAACCAAACTCGTCTTCCTGTTCTTGGAAAAGATTGGTTCCCTGCGTTAGGCTAGATTGCAAGGTCTTCAAACCTGATTCCTATCTTTTTAAAAGTTCTAGTTGCTTTTGAAGCCCCTCTTTTTGCGATGCCTCCATGGTCTCTGAATACTGAACTAAGGTGTCCCCTTTTTTAACAACCTTATTAGCAACCAGTTGATTATCTATGATGGTATTGTCACTGGTTGATTGGATTACTGCGATAACCTTGGTTGGCTCTATACTTCCTCTAGACGTGACTGTAACTTCCTTCTTAGCAAAAAAAGCGAAAAGAAAAAGGAAAATAACTAACAAAATCAAGGGAGTAATCAAAACAGTAGACATATTGTGGTAGCGACGATGGTAAAACTCTGTGCTTTTAAACAACTGTGGATTCATCGTGTTTCCTTTTCCTCACTTTCTAAATAATTGATAATAGAAACCTGGATAAGACATCAGGTCTTGATGAGAACCTGTCTCCACTACGCGTCCCTGATCAATGACTACGATACGGTCGGTCCGCTCAGCGATACTAAGCCTGTGTGCTACAAAGATGATCGTTTTATCTTTTAGTGCTAGGAGGTTATCAATAACCTGCTTTTCTGTCAAAACATCCAATCCGCTAGTTGCTTCATCTAAGATTAGTACAGGAGATTTCGTTAGTAGTGCACGCGCCAAAGCGATACGTTGCTTTTGCCCTCCAGACAGACCTGCTCCATCAGACAGCTCTGTCTGAAACCCCATAGGCATGTTTTCAATATCTTGACGAATTTCTGCTATTTCACAAGCTTTCAAAATATCAGCTTGCGTAATACCCCGTGCTGCACCTAAAGTAAGATTTTCTAAAACACTACCACTAAATATATAGGATTGCTGAGGGAGATAGTTAATATGTTGACGAAGAGTTTTCTTGTCTATGCGACTAATATTTTGACCATTAAAATCTATGTGCCCCTTATATGGTTGATAAAAATTGACCAACATTTTAGCTAGAGTAGTCTTACCAGATCCACTGACACCAACAAAACTGATTTTTTCTCCTTGTCTAATCGTCAAACTGACATCAGTCAAAGTATCACGACCAAAACCATATTTATAAGATAAATCCGTAACAGTGATATCTCCATCCGCAATGCCTTCTTGATAGGTATCATCACTTTGTCCAAACTCTGATTCAATCAGATAGACCTCATTGAGCCTAGTATTAGCTACCTTAGCAGACTGTAACTTGGTTTGCAGGTTAATGATATTTTCCAAAGGATTCGTGAAGTAAGAAAGCAACATATTAAAAGTAATCAATTGTCCTATCGAAATGGTATTTCCCATCACCAACTGAGCACCTGTCCAGAGGATAAGTACATTTAAAATAAGTTGAGCACCTTGTTTCAATGATGTTTGTAGTATAGATAACTTAGAAAGGCGAAAAGAATTGTCTAGATAGTCAACAAACTCACCATCAATCTTTTGATAGCATACTTCTTCGCTGGTTAGTGACTTTATGGTTTCAATCCCATTAATGTCCTCAATGATGGCTGAATTAACCATAGCATTACTCTGCATGACGTCATGATTCATTAGCTCAAAAGGTTTCATAAAGGCAAAGACGATAAGGGTATAAATTGGAACCGAACAAAGAACTAGCTTGAAGAGATTGCTATTTTGTATCAATAACACGCCTCCTACGATAATCACAATAGAGAAATCAAGGAAAAGTGATAATATCGTCGAAGCCAGAGCATCGATAATAGAGTTAGCATCACTAAAACGTGAGATAACCTCCCCTGTACGTCTTGTGGCAAAAAAAGACATTGGGAGTTCAAAGATATGTCGTATGTAGGACAAGATAACGTCAATGGTCAATCGCTGACTCAGTATGGTTAAGAGATAATCTCTTGCAAAAGTCATCATTTGTTGTAAAACATAGGTCACAACTAATCCAATTGAGATAATTCCTAAGGTAGACTTCATTTGATTAGGGACATATTCGTCTAGAATACCTTGTAAATAATAGGAACCTAAAATATTTATTAAAGTAACCAAGAGACTGGCAAAGACAATATTAGCTATCAAGGACCTTTGTTTAAAGATCAAAGGGAGAAAGTCCCAGAGTCCATTTTTCTTATCCTTATGTGGTTTATAACTGGGTTCCGGTCCCATAAAAAGAGTAACACCTGTCCACTCTTTCTCAAAACGCTCTTTAGTCATTTTAGTTACTTTTACACTTGGATCAGGGTCTCCAATTATCAGATAATCCTTGGTGCTTTTATAAATAACATAATAATGTTGAAGCTTCCCATCTTTATTAACATGAGCAATAAAAGGATAAGGAACATCTTCCATCTCAAAGAGCGACATTTCAGCCTTTATAGCTCTCGTTTCAAAGCCAATTTTTTTAGCAGCCTCTACAAGACCTAAGGCAGTTGTCCCTTCTTTATTGGTCTTCGCCAACTCACGCAGATGTGCTAATGAATAATCTGAACCATAGTACTTGGCCACTAATGCCAAGGCAGCAACTCCACAATTCCTCATGTCTATTTGAGGGACAAAAGTCCTACGAAAACGAAACATACCAAACCCTTTCATCACAAATTATCATATGATTAGTATGTCATATTTTCAGGATAAAAAGAGCCAGCGTCCCAAAAAGTTGCCATACGTCCCAAACGGTAAGAAAAATCTTAAAGTCATCTCCACTATTACCATTTAAGCCGTATTTGGGGTCATTTAGGACAAGTTCATTGAAATCGATTTCAAAGTTATACAATAGTTATTAGAAGGAAACATTCTAAAATAGTCCTACAAGCATACGTATTTGATCTAACCATTATTACTGTGCCAGCCCTGGTATTTCCAAAGGAAACCATGACTGCTGATAGCCTCGGAGCCTATCTCTATCGTATGATGTCATAATTTGATTATTTTTATTCCGAAAAGGGATAACATTATGAAAAACGTCAATCCATATCTCAAAAAATCCTATCAAAAAAGGCTAAATCAGCCTCTTGAGATTCGATTACTCAATTATCGGTTTAATTTTCCTTAGCTTTGTAAGTGTATTTGTTATCACTGTCAATGCTATTTTTAGCGTCACTAGAGGGGTTCCCTTCCTTAATGCCCACCTTATTTCCACCTTGAGTAATTGTGCCTTCTATCTTTTGATTTACTCAACCTTGAGGTGGCACCATCTCAAAAAGCTCTATAATCTCTACAGTGGTTTTTCCCACTACAGAAATTATAGAGCCGAAGTTAAGTAGTTCTGTGGTAAACTGAGTCATAGGAATAAATCTCTTTCTAGTAATGTTTTGCAACTCTACTATAACGGATTTATTCCTTTTTGTGTTTACACAACTTATTTTACACTACCTCAACGTTTGCAAGTACCTCGAGATCGAGTGTTTCAAATGTATTATTTGTTTGCCTTGTCATTCTAACAACCTCCTAAATTATTTTTAGCTTTTTCTCTCAAGCTATGATTTTATTATAGGGTGGTAGCCAACAAAAAAGTAGTGACATAAATGTCACTACTCGATTTTGATTTTTAAGAAATCTTTTCGAATATAGAAGCTATGGTCTAGATTAGCTTACTCTCCTTCCATGGTGCCTGCTTGTAGGCTGTACATCTTGTGATAGGTGCCGCCGAGGACTAGGAGCTCTTCGTGGCTACCGTGTTCAATGATGCGGCCCTTGTCTAAGACATAGATGCAGTTAGCATCTTGGATTGTTGATAGGCGGTGGGCAATGGCAATGGTTGTACGGCCTTGACGCATTTTTGCAAGAGAGTTTTGAACAATAGCCTCTGTCTCCGAATCAATATTGGCTGTCGCTTCATCCAAAATCAAGATTTTAGGCTGGCTAGCAACGGTTCTAGCAAAGGCTAGAAGCTGGCGTTGACCGGTTGAGAAACTTGAACCACGTTCGGAAACTGGGGAATCATAGCCTTCAGGAAGTTTATCAATAAAGTGATTGGCATCGACAAACTCAGCAGCAGCTTTAATCTCTTCATCAGTTAAATCTTGATACATGGCAATATTGGATTTGATTGTGCCATGATAGAGGAAGGGGTCCTGAAGGACAAGACCAATATTCTTGCGCAGCTCTGCCTGACTATAATCACGAATATCCACACCGTCTAGGAGAACTCGTCCTGATTGGAACTCATAGAATCGCATGAGCACGTTGATAATAGAGGATTTTCCAGAGCCTGTAGATCCCACAAAGGCGATGGTTTCACCTTTATTGACAGAGAAGGAAATATTATCCAAAATCTGGTGCTTGCCATCATAGGAGAAGGAGACATTCTCAAAGCGAATATTCCCCTCAGTAACCTTGGCAGCTGTGTCTCTCTGTTCAGGCTCATAGGTACGCTCGTCAATCAAGGCAAAGACCCGACCTGCTGAGACCATAGAGGTTTGTAGAGTCGAGAAGTTTTGTGTCACTTCAATCAAGGGATCAAAGAGGCGATTAATATACTGGATAAAGGCATACATGGTACCTGCTGTGATACCCAGATAGATACCTCGGTAGCCAAAATAGGCCATGAGAACAGCATAAGCCAGGAGCTTCAGTAGACTCATGGCTGGGCGTAGAAAGAGAGAATCCAGTGATATAGAACGGCTGGCATAAATCAGGTGTTCCTCATTAATGGCATCAAACTCTTTTTTAAGACGCTTCTCCTGGTTAAAGGCCTGAATGATGTGAATCCCTTCGATACTCTCTGACAGTTTGGCATTTATATCTGAAAGCAAGGCTCTGGTCTTTTCAATGATGACCACTGATTTTTTGCGATAAAGGTTAACCAAAAGGACAATCAGAGGAAGAAAGAGGACAATAAGCCCGGTCAGACGAATGTCCAAGATCATCATGGTGTAAAGGGTGGTAACAAAGATAAAGATAGCCGAAATAAAACTAGACAGAGGTCCTGAGAACATCTCGCTAATGGTCTCAGTATCATTGGTCAAGCGGGAAACGATGGAACCTGCTGGGGTCTTGTCAAAGTAAGACATACCCAGTTTTTCCATATTGGCAAAGGCATCTCGACGAATATCTCTGACAATGCTATAGGACACACGCGCAAAGAAGAGATTTCCCAGATACTGGACTAGTGTCTGCAAGAGGTAGAGACCATAGTAGCCAATCAGAATCATACTTGCCGCCTGATTCATATCATGAAGATAGTGATCAATAAAATAAGAGGCCACCAAGGGAATGATACTCTTGATAACCGTTGTGGACAAGAGGAAGGTCAAAGCTAGAAAGGTCAAGAACTTGTAAGGCTTGAGATAGGTCAAGAGACGCTTAAACACAGACCATTGGTTTTGATTAGGCATGAGCTTCTCCTCCTTCCATTTCTAACTGTTGAGACCCATAGGTCTTGGCATACCAACCACCTTGAGCTAGTAAGTCGTCATGACGCCCACGTTCAATGATACGACCATCTTGCATGACCAGGATGAGGTCAGCGTGCACCACCGCACTGAGACGGTGGGCGGTAATAATAGTTGTTTTGTTCTTGCGAGTATGCTTAAGATTATCAATAATGGCATGTTCTGTCTTAGCATCAACCGCAGATAAGGAGTCATCCAAAATCAAAATTTCTGGATTCAAAATCATGGCCCGGCTCATAGCCAGACGTTGTTTTTGACCACCTGATAGGCTGACACCCTTTTCACCAATGATTGTTTCAAAGCCTTCAGGCATATCCTTGATATCATCATAAACTTGAGCTAACTTAGTCGCTTCTTCCACCTTATCAATGGAGAAATCTGGATTACCAAAGCGGACATTGTCTAAAATAGAACTAGCAAAGAGAAACTGGTCTTGAGGAACATAACCAATCAAGCTACGCAAGTCTGATAGGCGATAGTCTCGGATGTCATGTCCATTCAAATAGATAGCTCCTTGATTGACATCGTGCTCCCGCAAGAGCAACTTGACAAGAGCCGTCTTTCCTGAGCCAGTCGGTCCAACCAAACCAAGGGTTTGCCCCTTGTCCAAGGTGAAATGAATATCTCGCAAAGTATCCTCATCCTCAAAAGCAAAGCGGTCAATCGCAAAGTCTAAACGACCATTTTCAATGCTTGGAAGAGGATAAGCAGGATCTTGAACATCTGATTCCTGCTCTAAAAGAGTCTCGATACGTTGGTAGGACACATTTCCCCTCTGCGTGATATTAAAGAGGAAGCCAATGGCCATTAGGGGCCAAACCAGCATGTCCAAATAGGTAATAAAGGTTACCAAATTTCCGACCGTTATCTGACCGGCCTGAATCATAAAGGCCCCGACAAGGAGGGTCAAAACATAAGATGAGCCAACAAAGAGCAAGACCAAAGGATCAAAAAGGCTGTCATACTTCATGGTATGCATATTCTTTTCAAAAGTCATCTTATTGGTCTCTTGGAAGGACTGGAGCTCAGCCTCCTGATAGCCAAAAGACTTGGTTACCTTGATACCTGACACCGATTCTTGTACCTTATTATTAAGTTCAGAAAAAGCTGCCTGGGATTCTCCAAAAGCTTTGTGGGTCTTACGTCCCAAACGACTAGTCGCAAAAGCCATGAAAGGTAGAGGTAAGACTGCCACCAGGGTCATCTGCCAGGAAATGCTGAAGAACATGGTAATTAAAGTCACCAAGGCTGTGATAGACGCATCCACGGCTGACATGACACCCCCACCAGCCAAACGGGTTAGAGAGTTGATATCATTGGTGGCATGGGCCATGAGATCACCAGTTCGGTACTTTTGGTAAAAAGAAGGCGACATCTTGGTAAAATGCTCAAAAAGCCGCGAACGCATAATCTGTCCCAAGCGATAAGACGTTGCCAAGATATACATCCGCCAAACATAGCGCAAATAGTACATTCCTAAAGCCGCCAAAAGCAAATAAACGAGATTCAAAAGCAAGATCTGATTGGTCAATTTTCCCGATGTGATAGCATCAATGACCCGACCCATAACCATAGGAGGAAGCAGATTGAGAACCGAAACCAAACTCAGTGCCAATATCCCGACAATATAACGGCGTTTTTCTAACTTGAAAAACCACCAAAGTTTTGCAATGATTGATTCTTTAAAAAACAAGTTATTCCCCCTATCCCTACAAAAGGATGATTATAAGTCTAATGAAAGTTATTTCCAATAGCGATAAATTGTACCATCTTCTAACTGAAAGTGACCAATATAAGTCAATTTTCCAAAATCAGTAGACTCTGGCAATTGATAAGCAAAGGAGTCAAAATTATAGACCTTGTGCCCATCATCAATAGAATCAGTTATCCTTATCGTGGATAACTGATTCGTCCTTCTTAGGGTTCCAAATACGTCTGATTTCATCAGATGTCTTATACTCTCTGACAAAATTGTACAATTCGAAGTTAGTTGTCTCACTGAGATAGCGACCATCAGTGTTGTAGTTAGCTAATTGAGACTCTCTCTTAACCTCAGAATAGCTCCAAACCTGCCCTCTTTCTCGCATAATATCAGCATCACGGCCACTTTTGATAAGTATCTACTTTAACCGTTGTCATTGTTGCTCCTAGTGTCAATACGGTGACTACTGTCACATTAAGTATTTCATTGTTTCACTAAAAGTGTTTATTCATTTTTCCCTCTTTTGGATGTGTTGTATTTGTATGAGAGAAAATAAGTGAAACCTGGGACGCAAAGTGTCCTAGGTTTTTTACTCATTAAAATACGTTTGAATCAGTTTCACAAGGAGGCGGTAGGCACCTAGTGCCACCAAACCACCCAAAGTGTTGGTCCATAAATCATCTAGCTCAAAGACACGATTAGCATCAATGAGAAGATCAAGAATCACCTGCCCGATTTCAATCGTCAAAGACATGGCAAGCGTCGCTACAAGGACCTTTTTCCAAGACCTAAATCTTGGGTACAAGGCTAAGAGCCCTAAAATCAGCGGACTCAGCAAGAAAATGTTGGTCACATTTTGCCCAAGGACAAAGACAATCTCCTTAAGACTATCCAGCTGATTAAAATTAGTCAGACTGTTGAACGGCGTCAAAAGCACCACTACCCTACCAAAATGTTGAATACCAGGGGTTTCAACACCTTCAACTAGCCCATACTGGGGTGTCCAACAAAGGAGTACTAAACAAAGGAGATAAGAACAAACCAAAACTTGACTTAGCTTTCTTCCTTTTGGTGTTAGTTCTCCATTCTTATCTACCCAAGTCGTCAGCCGAAACATCTTACTTACCTTCTGATTTACCAGATGCTTCTGCCACAGCCTTTTGACGGTCACGTTTCATAGTGTTTGAGCGCAATTGTCCACAAGCAGCATCAATATCTGTACCATGCTCTTGACGAACGACACAGTTGACACCATTTTTCTTGAGCACATCGTAAAAGGCAGCCACACGTTCTTTAGTTGAACGGCTATAATGGTCGTGCTCTGATACTGGGTTGTAAGGAATCAAGTTGATGTATGACAACTTACGGATTTTCTTAGTCAAATCAGCCAACTCTTGAGCATTTTCAGGGTGGTCATTGACCTCATTAAGCATGATATACTCAAAAGTTACACGACGGTTGGTTGTCTGGATGTAATATTCAATAGCTTCAAAGAGTTTTTCAAGTGGAAATGAGCGGTTAATACGCATGATGCTTGAACGAAGGTCATTGTTAGGCGCGTGAAGTGATACGGCAAGGTTAACTTGAACACCTTCGTTAGCAAATTCCTTGATTTTTGGTGCCAAACCAGATGTTGATACGGTAATGTGACGCGCTCCAATGGCAAGACCATTG
>UMGS01001578.1_pt1 | contig 11016 bp, 9 predicted proteins | sample 1965341 | NCBI WGS metagenome assembly UMGS01 (sample SAMEA4836079, study PRJEB28245) | human gut metagenome | biome: gut microbiome; material: fecal sample | place: Denmark | collected 2008 | reverse complement strand
GATATTTATAAATACCCAGCAGGACTGAGCGAGAATTACTTCCGTAAATATGTCCGTTTCCTTTAGAGACTTCGATATGATATTCATCATCTGTATCAGAATGTTTTTGAGAGTCAGGGAAAAGCTCAAGTGCAATAGTAGAGTGCTGTATCGTGCTGTCGTCAACAAAAACAATTGAATTAGTTATTTTTGATAAATAATATTTTAACTCCGAAGCAGCGAAAGAAATAGTTTCTGACTCTTTTGAATATGCTAATCTGATATACATGGTATTTCCTCCGTTTAATTATTATTTAAAATAAAAAATTATAGATAAATTATATCGGAAAGAAATTGAAAAGTATATGTTGAAAATGCACATAAATAAAGGGCGATTATTGACTATAATTAACGAAATGTTTAAAATATATTGATTTATAGAAATAAATATAGTATATTATAACCAGAGAAAAACAGGTTTAATAATTTATATTAAATAATAAATACAGGAGGAAGATATGGAGGGAAAAACTACTTTGACAGAATTTCGAAAAATGAATTCTGTAAAGAAAAAAAGGATTGTGCGAAAGAATATGTGGTGCTGGGTTTTTATGCTGCCTACATTGTTTTTATATATTCTTTTTCAGGGATATCCGATTATTACAAGCGCATGGTATTCCATGCTGGACTGGTCAGGAATGACTATGAATGCAACTTTTGTAGGCTTACAGAATTTTAAGGAGCTATTGGCGGATCCGCTATTTAAGAATTCTGTTGTAAACAGCTTTAAGTATATGATATTCAGCGTGCCGATACAGTTGATTTTATCATTGGTAATTGCTTACATACTGACAAGTATTATCAGAAAAGGCGCTACGGTGTTTCGTACGATGTACTTTATTCCGGTTATTACCACGGCATCTATTGTAGGAATTATTATGATTTTTATTTTTGGAGGAACAGGACCAATCAATCAGGTGCTTGCTCTTTTGGGAATTGATACTATTAACTTCTTGGGAGATGAAAAGACTGCATTATTTACTGTGGTTCTTATAGGAATATGGAAAGATTTGGGAACCTATATGATTTATTGGATTGCGGCTTTGCAAAGCGTATCTCAGGATGTATATGAAGCAGCTAAAATTGATGGAGCAGGCAAATTCAGAACTTTTACGGATGTAGTATTTCCATTAATTCTTCCTATTGGAGGAGTTATTGCTGTACTTTGTGTTATCGGTTCTTTGAAAGTATTTGATATTGTTCAAACGATGACAAACGGAGGACCATATTTTGCAACCGATGTGGTGGCAACCTTTGTATATCGTACTGCATACTCTAGTACAACAGGAAGCCCAAGGCTGGGATATGCCAGTGCGGCGGCATTGCTGTTTGGTCTGATGGTAGTAACAATTGGTGTGGTTCTTAATCTTGTGAAGAACTACTTTAATAAGAAGAGAAATGTGTGAGAAAGGAGAACGCTATGAAAAAAGTAGGAAAATCTATCATTTACATATTGCTTGCGGTAGTGGCGTTTGTCTGGGTATATCCGTTTATCTGGATGATTACAGCTTCCTTGAAAACACAGGATGAATTTTTTGCAAGCGGATTGAGTCTGATACCGAAAAGCTTAAATTTTGAAAACTATGTAAGAGCGTGGAACAATGCCAACTTCGGCGTATACTTTAAAAACTCTATTATTGTAACGGTCAGCGTTGTTGTAATCGTATTGCTGGCTACATCAGCGGCAGGTTATGTTATGGGGCGTTACGCATTTGTCGGTAAAAAGCTGATTATGGGAATTTTTATGGCAAGTATCACAATCCCGTTGGTATTTACAGTTATTCCTATTTACGAATTATTAAAAGAAATGGGATTAGAGTCCAATCTGTTAGGCTTAATTCTGGCAGAAGCCGGAGGAGGACATGTAATCTTCCTGATGCTGTTTTCCAGTTTTTACGGAGGTCTTCCCAAGGAACTGGAAGAAGCGGCAACTATTGACGGAAGTGGATTTATGAAAACATATACCAGCATCATGTTCCCTCTTGCAAAGCCTATTATGGCTACTGTAGTGATTATGCAGTTCATCTGGACATGGAACTCTTTCCTTCTGCCGTTAATTGTAACACTTAGTAAACCAGAGCTTAGAACATTAGCAGTAGGTCTTTATGCTTTAAGAGGTGAAAATGTAGTAGACTGGACAGGAATTGCAGCTGGTGCATGTATTGCAGTTCTTCCGATTATTATTATTTTTATATGTTTACAGAGATATTTTGTGGACGGCGTAGCAGGTGCAGTTAAGAGTTGAGAAATTTTATTAAGTGAAAAAATCATTATGATTTAAAATAAGGAGGAAAAAAATGAAGAAGCGAATTGCAGCATTATTTATGGCAGGTCTTATGGTGGTTTCAGCAGCAGGATGCGGACCAAACGTAAGCGGAGAAAAGGAAACACAGAAAGAAGAAGCATCTACGGAGAAAAAGGACGATGACAAAGGCGGAGAAAAAGTTCTTCAGGTCGTAGATATGAGTGACAGTACAAAAGCCAGAAGGGAAGAGTACAACAAAAAGTTTGAAGAAGAAAACAACTGTAAGGTGGAATATACCGTTCTTTCTGGTGACCAGTATCAGACAACTATCAACTCTTCTATTAAAGCAAATACAGCTCCTGACTTATTTGCTTTGCCAAGTGGTGTAAAACTTTCCACAGCAGTGGAAGAGGGCTGGTATATGCCAATGAATGATTATGTGGAAGAGGGATTTTTTGATACATTTTCAGAAGGTTCTTTAAATGAAGGTGTTACTACAATGGATGGACAGGTATATGTTTTACCTGAAGCAGCGAATATTGTAAATACTCTTGTTTTTTATAATGAAACAGTTTTAGAAGATGCAGGAGTTGATGTGAATAATCTTCCAAAAACATGGACAGAATTCAGAGAAGTCTGTAAACAGGTAACAGAAGCAGGAAAAGGTAAATATTACGGAATGATTGAGGGTGGAAAACAGGTTAATCGTCTGGAAATTGCAATTCGTGCATTATCCAACCTTGCAGGAAGTAAATCCAATGATATTGGGGTTATCAGTATGGTAGACGGAAAAAACGTTTTAGCTTCCGATGCAATGGTTCAGGCATTTGATTTTTACAGCGGATTAGTACAGGACAGAAGCTTCCATCCGGACTCTGCAAACCTTGCAGCTCCGGAAGCAAGAGCTTTATTTGCACAAAATCAGGCTGCATTCTTAATTCAGGGTGCTTGGTGTATTTCAACATGGGAAAAAGAAAACCCGGATTTAAAATTCGGTGTTATGCCAATGCCTGAACCGGATGACGGTGCAAAAGGCGGTCTTCCATATATCGGAGCACAGCCATGGATGGGTATTTCTAAAAACTCCGATAATCCGGAACTGGCAGCAAAATATCTTCAAGGATTGTATTCAGAAGAATATCAGTCAGGCGTAGTGGAAGACGGTGGATTTGTATCTGCGATTGAAGGTATCAATGAAAAATATATGAAAGACGGCGTTATGAAAGAATATTATACAATCGCAAAAGAACAGGGTAAATTATGTCCGGATCCGATTGTAGCAAAAGCAGATGCAGCGAAGGTTTACGCAAATGTAACAGAAGTTTCACCAAACCTTGGCCAGATTGTTCAGGGTGTGCTGACAGGAAAAACAGACTATAAAGAGTCTTTACAGACCTTATCCGACAATACCCAGAAGGCATGGGATGAAGCGATTGCAAAAGCACAAGAAGGCGGCGCTGACGTTTCAGCAGCAGACTTTGAATTTGCAAATTGGAACCCATTGGAAGATTATACGACAGAAAGTTATAACAATCGATAGACTCCTGTTTGGGCGGGGCATTTCCTTGGGAAAAGGGATGCCTCGTTTTTTGTGCGCAGAAAGGAAAAGTTTCTGTAAGAAATAGAAAAAATCCCTTGACACGGGAAAAGTTCATAGATATAATGAAAAAGCGTGCATAAGAAACGTAAATTTTTTTGTGCGCAAAAAAGATTATTCACGGTGATGAATAACTGGCAGCCACTTATTTCTTTTATGAAAATAAAAGAATGTGCAAATTTTACAGGAGGTGAAAGGAATGCCAACATTTAACCAGTTAGTAAAAAAAGGACGTCAGACAACAGTTAAAAAATCTACTGCGCCTGCACTCCAGAAAAGCTACAACTCTTTACAGAAAAAGACATCTGATATGTCTTCTCCACAGAAGAGAGGTGTTTGTACAGCTGTTAAGACTGCTACACCTAAAAAACCTAACTCTGCTCTTAGAAAAATCGCCAGAGTTCGTCTTTCTAACGGAATTGAAGTAACAAGCTACATTCCAGGAGAAGGTCACAACTTACAGGAGCACAGCGTTGTTCTTATCCGCGGCGGTAGAGTAAAAGACTTACCAGGTACAAGATATCACATTATTCGTGGTACATTAGATACAGCAGGTGTTGCTAACAGACGCCAGGCTCGTTCTAAATACGGTGCTAAAAGACCGAAAAAATAAATAAAAATTAGTAACTTTTAAAAATCCAGAAATAGCAAAGCAAAATTTGCTATGATGAATTCATAGAAGTCACAAAGAACTATTAAAATTGTACCGGGATTCCATAAGCCCAGTAGTGGCTGCGGGTTTAGATATAGGATTTACCGAGTGCGAACATACAGGATAGTTTGTGTGAGTACCTATGATTTAATCGGATATGATTAAGGAGGGAAGTAACGTGCCACGTAAAGGACATACTCAGAAAAGAGACGTTCTGGCTGATCCAATGTACAACAGCAAGGTAGTTACAAAACTTATCAACAGCATTATGTTAGATGGTAAGAAAGGTGTAGCTCAGAAAATTGTTTACGGTGCATTCGCCAGAGTGGAAGAAAAAGCTGGAAAACCAGCAATCGAAGTATTTGAAGAAGCAATGAACAATATCATGCCAGTATTAGAAGTTAAAGCAAGACGTATCGGTGGTGCAACATATCAGGTGCCAATCGAGGTAAGAGCAGACAGACGTCAGGCATTAGCTCTTCGTTGGATTACATTGTACGCTCGTAAAAGAGGCGAAAAAACAATGGAAGAAAGACTGGCTAATGAGTTATTAGATGCTATGAATAACACAGGAGCATCTGTTAAGAAGAAAGAAGACATGCATAAGATGGCTGAAGCAAATAAAGCATTTGCTCACTATCGTTTCTAAGAGGAGGAAATCCAATTGGCTGGAAGAGAATATCCATTAGAGAGAACCAGAAACATCGGTATTATGGCTCATATTGATGCTGGTAAAACTACCACAACAGAGCGTATTCTGTACTATACCGGTGTAAACTATAAAATCGGTGATACTCATGAAGGTACTGCTACCATGGACTGGATGGAGCAGGAACAGGAAAGAGGTATCACAATTACTTCAGCCGCTACTACATGCCACTGGACTCTGCAGGAAAACTGCAAACCAAAAGCTGGTGCATTAGAGCATCGTATCAACATCATTGATACACCGGGACACGTTGACTTTACAGTAGAAGTTGAGCGTTCTCTTCGTGTACTTGATGGTGCGGTAGGTGTATTCTGTGCTAAGGGCGGTGTTGAACCACAGTCTGAAAACGTATGGCGTCAGGCTGACACTTACAATGTACCTCGTATGGCTTTCATCAACAAGATGGACATCCTTGGTGCAGACTTCTACAACGCAGTAGAACAGATTAAAACAAGATTAGGTAAAAATGCTATCTGCATTCAGTTACCAATCGGTAAAGAAGACGAATTCAAAGGTATCGTTGACTTATTCGAAATGAAAGCTTACATCTACAATGATGATAAGGGTGATGACATTTCTATCGTAGATATTCCGGAAGATATGAAGGATGACGCAGAACTGTACCGTACAGAGCTGGTTGAAAAAATCTGCGAATTAGACGATGACCTTATGATGGAATACTTAGAAGGAGAAGAACCTTCTAACGAAGCATTAAAAGCAGCTTTAAGAAAAGGTACATGCGAATGTGCTGCTGTTCCTGTTTGCTGTGGTACAGCTTACAGAAACAAAGGTGTTCAGAAGCTTCTTGATGCTATCATTGAGTTCATGCCATCACCGGTAGACGTACCTGCTATTCAGGGTACAGACTTAGATGGAAACCCAATGGAAAAACATTCCTCAGATGATGAACCATTTGCAGCTCTTGCATTCAAAATCATGGTTGACCCATTTGTTGGTAAGCTTGCATTCTTCCGTGTATATTCAGGAACAATCAACTCCGGTTCTTATGTTCTGAACTCTACAAAAGGAAAGAAAGAACGTGTTGGACGTATCCTTCAGATGCACGCTAACAAACGTCAGGAATTAGATAAAGTATATGCCGGTGATATCGCAGCAGCTGTTGGTTTGAAATTTACAACAACAGGTGATACAATCTGTGACGAACAGCATCCGGTAATTCTGGAGTCTATGGAATTCCCAGAACCAGTTATCGAGCTTGCTATCGAGCCTAAGACAAAAGCTGGTCAGGGTAAATTAGGTGAGTCTTTAGCAAAACTTGCTGAAGAAGACCCAACATTCCGTGCTCATACAAATAAAGAAACAGGACAGACAATCATCGCTGGTATGGGTGAGCTTCACCTGGAAATCATCGTAGACCGTCTGCTTCGTGAATTCAAAGTAGAAGCAAACGTAGGTGCTCCTCAGGTTGCTTACAAAGAAACATTTACAAAAGCAGTAGATGTTGACAGCAAATATGCAAAACAGTCTGGTGGTCGTGGTCAGTACGGTCACTGTAAAGTTAAATTCGAGCCAATGGATGCCAACGGAGAAGAACTGTTCAAGTTCGAGTCCACAGTTGTTGGTGGTGCTATTCCTAAAGAATACATCCCAGCTGTTGGTGAAGGTATCGAAGAAGCTATGAAGGCTGGTATCCTGGGCGGCTTCCCAGTAGTTGGCGTTTCTGCTAACGTATATGATGGTTCTTACCATGAAGTCGACTCTTCTGAAATGGCATTCCACATTGCAGGTTCTCTTGCATTTAAAGATGCTATGGCAAAAGCGTCACCAGTACTTCTTGAGCCAATCATGAGAGTTGAAGTTACAACTCCGGAAGAGTACATGGGTGATATTATCGGTGATATCAACTCCCGTCGTGGTCGTATCGAAGGTATGGATGATATCGGCGGTGGTAAAATGATCCGCGGATTCGTTCCTTTGGCTGAAATGTTCGGATATGCAACAGACTTACGTTCCAGAACACAGGGCCGTGGTAACTACTCCATGTTCTTTGAAAAATATGAACCAGTTCCAAAATCTGTACAGGAAAAGGTTCTGTCTGGAAAAGCAGACAAATAATTAAATAGTTAAATAAAACTTGCAAATATCCTTGATTTGCAATATAATCAAGGATAGCAGGTTGACTATATCAACCGCCTCGTTATGAGGCAACAAAATCAAAATAATATATGCCCAAACGGGGCGCATGTTAAACAAGGAGGACATTCAAAATGGCTAAAGCTAAATTTGAAAGAAGCAAACCGCATTGTAACATTGGTACTATCGGACACGTTGACCATGGTAAAACAACTTTAACAGCTGCTATCACAAAAACTCTTGCTGCAAGAGTTGCTGGTAACACAGCTACAGATTTCGAAAATATCGATAAAGCTCCAGAAGAAAGAGAACGTGGTATCACAATCTCTACTTCTCACGTAGAATATGAAACAGAAAACCGTCACTACGCACACGTTGACTGCCCAGGACATGCTGACTACGTTAAAAACATGATCACAGGTGCAGCTCAGATGGATGGTGCTATCTTAGTAGTAGCTGCTACAGATGGTGTTATGGCTCAGACTAAAGAACATATCCTGTTATCTCGTCAGGTAGGTGTTCCTTACATCGTTGTATTCATGAACAAATGTGATATGGTTGACGATGAAGAATTACTTGAATTAGTAGACATGGAAATCCGTGAACTGTTAAGCGAATATGATTTCCCAGGCGATGATACACCAATCATCCAGGGTTCTGCTTTAAAAGCTCTTGAAGATCCAAACGGCGAATGGGGCGACAAAATCATGGAATTAATGGCTGCTGTTGATAGCTGGATTCCAAACCCACAGCGTGACACAGATAAAGACTTCATCATGCCTGTAGAAGACGTATTCTCTATCACAGGTCGTGGTACAGTTGCTACAGGTAGAGTAGAAGCTGGTACACTTCATGTATCTGACGAAGTTGAAATCGTTGGTCTTAAAGAAGAAACACGTAAAGTAGTTGTAACAGGTATCGAAATGTTCCGTAAACTGTTAGACGAAGCTCAGGCTGGTGATAACATCGGTGCACTTCTTCGTGGTGTTCAGAGAAACGAAATCGAAAGAGGACAGGTTCTCGCTAAACCAGGCAGCATCACATGCCATACAAAATTCACAGCTCAGGTTTACGTTTTAACAAAAGATGAAGGTGGTCGTCATACTCCATTCTTCAACAACTACCGTCCACAGTTCTACTTCAGAACAACAGACGTTACAGGTGTTTGTATGTTACCAGAAGGTACAGAAATGTGCATGCCTGGTGATAACGTAGAAATGACAATCGAACTGATCCACCCAATCGCTATGGCTCAGGGTCTTACATTCGCTATCCGTGAAGGTGGTAGAACTGTAGGTTCAGGTCGTGTTGCTACAATCATCGAGTAATTAGAATAAAATATAGAGTATCGAAAGATACATTGTGTCCAAGCGTAAGATACCCCGGAACCGTAAGGTTTCCGGGGTTTTTCTGTTGGGGAGGAAAATGAAAGTTGAAAAGTCTGTGGAAATTTTAATTATGATATGCTACAATAATTCCCAAGCATTATATTTTCGATAATCTAATACGTCTGTTGCGGTATCTGACCGTGTCTGAAAATCTAACAGCATATCAAGGGAAATCTTAATGCTTTTATTCGCAGTAAAAAAGAAAAATGCAGAGAGATTTTTGAATGTGTATTGTAAACGACGATTCAGACATGTAAGGAAAAAGCTGGAAATGAATGATTTCAGAAAATCTCCTGCGAACATAAAAAGGAGGAAGTGATTTTATGAAAATATTAGACAGTATTCCGAACAGAACATGCAAAGCGACTATCTTTGCTATGCTGTTTGAAGACAAGGAGCATTTATTGGAACTTTATAATGCAGTTAGCGGTAAACATTACACTAATCCGGAAATGTTGGAGATTAATACATTGGAAAATGCTATCTCTATACGAGCACCAGTCTACATACAGTCCCAATTTACCCCTTCGATTTCTGCTTTATATTTCCGCACTATATTCGTCTATGACGAAAGACGCTAATTTATATGGAACAAAAGCCATAGAGCTGCCACCGCCGCGTTTTGTGATTTTTTTATAATGTGAAGGACGAGCAGCCGGACAGACAGATATTGAAATTATCTGATTTGTATACCATAAACGAGGAATGTAGTTTAGAATTGGAAGAAGCAGTTGAGAGAGCCATATAGGAGTGTATTCAGGAAGGAATTCTCAAAGAATTTCTGGAAAAAAATCGAGCGGAGGCAAAGAACATGAGCATATTTGAATATGATCAGGAAAGGCATATAAAGCAAGAGCGGGAAGAGGCTTGGGAAGAAGGAAGAAAGTGAAGAGACGATAAAAGAGATTTTAGACAGTCGAAAAGAATAAAAGATAAAATGTGCACGTTAGGCAAACGCTAAGGTGCACATTTTTGCAATTATAAATTCCTATGTACTGGTGGAGCAACATGGCTGTTCCGGAATATGAAGACGGTGTGGTGTTTAAGGTGGATATTCCTGTGGTAAACGGTATTGATATAACAGATTATAAAAAAATCCCGAAATCAGTGGATTATTTTTTTGATATTAAAGAGGATAAGCCAAAGTACATTGCAAACCTAAATAAAGAGGGATACGGATTTTTGCATACATCTACGAAAAGATTGAGGAGCAGAAAACTTTTTTCATGGGGAAACGGACAGGCATCAGATCACTGGCAGGAATTTTTAACAGATAAAGCAGGAAGATATGTGGAAATCCAGGCGGGGCTGGGAAAAACGCAGTGTGGTTGTGTGCCCATGGCTCCCCATACAGCGTGGGAACGTATGGAAAAGAAGCTGAAAGAAACTGCTCCTATGGCAAAAAGCAGAGCAAAGCTTGTGACAGCAGAAAGTGGATACGGAGCGCTGGCAGAGCAGGGACAGTGGACAAAACATTTGGAGTTTACCATATCTTCCAACTCTTTAGAAAAGTGGAAACACTTTTTGGAAACGGGAGTGCTGCATAAACCGGATGCCAAAACTGTTCCCGATGAGTTTTTGATAGACAGTGAAAATCTGGACTTTCTTGTAAACACGTTAGAAGGTTCAAACCAGGAGAACTGGTATGCACATTATCAGGAAGGAATTGGATATTTTTCAAAGGAGGATTATGAGGCGGCAGAAAAATTACTGCGTAAATCTTATGATATGGAAGCAAATCCTTGGTTTTGTCACGCAATGGCATGTATTTGTTTGATTACCAAGCGTTACGAGGCAGTTGTACGTTGGATACAACAGGGACTAAGCTTAGAGAATAAAAATTTATCTTATTTAAAAGAAGGCTTGAAAATTTTATATCTCTGCGAGGCTAATAAGGAGATTGTCTATTTTTTTGAAAAACAAGACAGGGAAGTACAGGAAGTAGGAAAATTGAGATTTTATTATATTTCTGCTTTGTACAGACTGGGGGAAAATCGAAAGGCTTATGGTGCGCTGGAAAAGGATGGAGGATTGATTATTGCTGACATCCGTGAAGGAAGAAGTTCCGTACCGATATGATTTTAAGACATTTTAACATTATGGATTAAAATTGTCCACTAGCAGACGCTTGCAAAATGTGATAAAATAGGGATAAAAGATACTCTATAAAAATGACCGGAGGTGTTGATATGGAAAACAGTTATACCTTTCAAAGCCCTATTGGACGTTTAACCATTTGTGAGCAGAACAATCAGCTTACACGTTTATATTTAAACAATCAGGATGGGGGAA
>UMGS01022789.1_pt1 | contig 11132 bp, 8 predicted proteins | sample 1965341 | NCBI WGS metagenome assembly UMGS01 (sample SAMEA4836079, study PRJEB28245) | human gut metagenome | biome: gut microbiome; material: fecal sample | place: Denmark | collected 2008 | reverse complement strand
TCCCGCTTCCTGCCAAAATCTCTATCCTTCCTCTGCTCTCTTGTTGCAGCTTTGCTAGAAATTCTCTTCCTTCCCATGCAGAGTTTTTCTGTCCGCTTGTCAGAATTGTCCGGCATCCTAATGAGATTGCCTGCTCCAGCGCTTCCAGGGCATCCCTGCTTACGTCAAAAGCGCGATGCAGAGCCACATCCATATCTCCTGCCTCCGCGATCAACCCCTGCATCTGCTCCATGTTCAGGGAACCATCCGGATTCAGGCAGCCGATCACAATCCCGTCTGCCCCCAGCCGCCGAAACAACTTTACCTCTTCTTTCAAAATCTCATACTCATTCTGACTGTAACAGAAGTCTCCGAATCTCGGTCTTAAAAGCACTCTGATTTTAAGGCTTGTCTCTTTGCGGATCTTCTCAAACAATGCCTGAGACGGTGTTGTTCCTCCAATCACAAGATTTCCGCACAATTCAATCCGATCTGCCCCTCCTCTTTCTGCTGCCAGAGCAGACTCCATGCTGTCTGCACACACTTCTAAAATACCTGCCATTTTTTTCTCCTCTCCTGAACCTGATTTCATCTGTATGATACTGTTTCCACTATATCATAAAACCGCCGCCTTGTAACTGCTTCCAGCTACCCGACAGCGGTTCTGTTTTAAAAGGGATTAAACTATCTCATGCTTATTTACAAAGCTTTTTAAATTCATCAGCTACAAACTGAACTTTTGTTCCAATAATAACCTGTACAGCTGTTTTGCTTGGACGGATCACTCCTGCTACACCGGCAGATTTGATCTTATGCTCATCGATTAATGTATAATCTTTGATCTCCAGACGAAGTCTTGTAATACAGTTGTCAATAGAAGTTACGTTTGCCGGTCCGCCGACACCTTCGAGAACAATTTTTGCAATTCCTGTGAAGTCATTGTTTGCCAGTTCTACTTTTGTCTCATCAATATTGTCATCTTCACGTCCCGGTGTCTTCATGTTAAATTTCACAATCACGAAACGGAATACTACATAGTAAACCGCACCAACTACAAGCCCGATTGGGATCAGAAGCAGTGGATTCTGTGCAAATGGAGCTTTAAAGCTCAGGATCCAGTCAACCAAGCCTGCACTGAAGTTGAAACCAGCTCTTACAGGAAGTGCTGCAACAACTGCCATAGAGATACCTGTCAATACTGCGTGTACACCATAGAGCGCCGGTGCAAGGAACATGAAGGAGAATTCCAGAGGTTCTGTAACACCATTGAAGAAGGAAGCAACTGCTACTGACATCAGGAGACCTGCTGCCGCTTTCTTCTTTGTATCTTTTGCTGTGTGATACATTGCTAAAGCTGCTGCCGGAAGACCGAACATCATTACAGGGAAGAATCCTGCCATGTACATACCAGTTGTTCCCATTACACCGCCTTCTGCATTTCCCCAGAATTTTGCGATATCGTTAATTCCCGCAACGTCAAACCAGAATACAGAATTCAGTGCGTGGTGCAGACCGAATGGAATCAGCAGTCGGTTGAAGAAACCGTAAAGACCTGCTCCGATCGGACCTAAATCCATGATAAATTTACCAACAGCTACCAGTACATTGTAAATGATTGGCCATACAAAGAACAGTACTAAGCTGGAAACTAAAGATGCCCCTGCGGTAACGATCGCAACACATCTCTTTCCACTGAAGAATGAAAATGCATCTGGCAATTTTGTATTTTTAAATTTGTTGTAGCAGGCAGCTGCGATCAGACCACAGAGAATACCGATGAACTGTGTCTGAACTTTTCCAAATGCCGGGTCTACTTTTTCCACTGCTGTGTTTGTGAGCATTGCCACAACATCTGTGGAAAGTAATGTCGTTGTCATGATCCATGAAACGAGTCCGGCAAGACCTGCGGTACCATCGTTATCGTCAGACATACCAACAGCTACACCGATTGCAAACAAGATTGGCATCTGGTCGATCAGACATCCGCCGCCCTTTAATAAAAATGCTGCAATTACATTGTTTGCCCCCCATCCAGTCGGGTCGATCCAGTAACCGATTCCCTGCAGGATAGCCGCAACTGGAAGACATGCAACCGGAAGCATCAGAGATTTACCTAATCTTTGAAGATATCTCATCATAATTTTTTCCTCCTTACTCTTAATCCCTTTTGATTCACAATGAAAGTCCTCTTTTTCTTTCATTATTTATTTTACACCGGAGTCCCGGCAATAAAATCCTTAGTAATTTGCTAATTTTTCAGCTGAATCTTCACAACATCTTCGCCTGGAACAACGTCTTTCCCTGCAAGACCTTCCACTGCTGCGTACTCATCTGTATTACATACGAGGATCGGTGTCACAATATCATATCCGGCTGCCTGAACCGCATCCAGATCGACACTTAACATCAGATCACCTTTTTTTACTTTGTCCCCTGCCTGAACATGAGCCTCAAATCCTTCTCCCTTCAACTCCACCGTATCCAGACCGACATGCACTAAAATCTCCACCCCATTATCTGCTGTCATGCTGACTGCATGAAGTGTCTCAAATACCATCGCGATTTCTCCATCTGCCGGTGCATAGATTTTGCCCTCAGACGGCACGATTGCAACTCCCTGGCCTAGCATTCCTGAATTGAATGTCGGGTCGTTTACTTCTTTTAACTCTACGGCTTTTCCTTTTGCCACCGCACCGAGCATATATGTATTGTTTTGTTTCTTCTTAAAAAAATTAAACATCTTGTTCCTCCTAGTCATATTGAAAACAGTCTGCAAAGGCAAGACGGTTCTTTGCTTCCTTCTCTGATAAATATCGATGTCCTGCCAGCGAACTGCTTTTTGCTCCACTGGCATCTACGTAAACCGTCTGATCTCCAATTTTCACTGCGCACAGAACATACTGTTCATCCTGACTCCATTTCCCATTCCAGTGTCCCATGACAACATGCGAATCCATGCCGGCTCTTCTGCAAAGTTCCGAAAAAATCTTTGCATACCCAAGTACACTTGCTTTTTTCTCGGTAACTGCCACAAGATGATTTTGCAGATACACTTGCTCCAGCATCTCTCCCATATGTGAAAGTTCACTTGCCGTCGTGACAGTGTCATCCGGAACTTTCATTTCTTGATCAAGCCATTTCAGGAAATAGTCAACGGTACTCTTCTGACCGCTGTTTTCAGGGATTCCATCTATGATCTCAGACAGTACACGCTCTGTCTCTTCCTGTTTTTCTTTAATCTTTACTATCTTTTCTTCGTCGTTGACCGACAGGCCTTTCTGGATCTCCTCTGCATTTTTCAGTGTTCCGTCATCTGCAATCTCCCCTGGTGTCTCAATCCCACTGGCACAGGATAAAAACAGCACGACCTTTGTGATCTCATCCTCTGTGATCTTGGAAAAATCTTTCTCATCATTGAGAAGATACACATTATCTTCATTCATCGGAATATCTACGAATCCATAGAAATAATTATATCCTTCATATTCCAATGCCACCGTGATCCGCTCATATTCTTTTCCGTTCACAGCTTTCGGAAGAGTCAGTATCCCTCCCTGAAATTGCTCAATCTGATCTTTCAGGAACAGATATACTTCCATCTCCTTTTTTGTCAACTGATCCAAATAAAATTCTGCACTTTTTACAGTTTCTTCTCTCGGCTCATCTTTCAGTTCATCTTCTACAGATTGTTCCATCACGCTTTTTCTCTGGAAACCAAAAATAACTGTAAATACTGCCAGTAGGATAAGACCGATCAGAACAATCTTTTTATGCCTGCGAACATACTCCATCTGTGCCTTTCTCCTATTCCATCTCACGAATGATCTTTCTTAATTTCAAGATCATAGACGGAGCTACAGAAAGCTCATCTACACCCATGCGTACAAAAGTCTCTGTCAATTCCGGATCTGCTCCTAACTCTCCACAGATACCAGCCCATTTTCCTTCCTGATGTGCGCTGTCCACAACCATTTGAATCATTTTCAAAATTGCTTTATGGTGTGGATTGTAGAAACGGTCAAGTTTCTCATTCTGCCTGTCAATTGCCAATGTGTATTGTGTCAGGTCATTTGTCCCAATGCTGAAGAAATCTACCATCTTCGCCAGCTCATCACTGATCATAACTGCTGCCGGAGTCTCAATCATGATTCCTTCCTCAACATCGTTATATGGGATTCCATCTGTTTTCAACTCTTCTTTGACTTCCTGCACAATTTCCTGTATCTGTGCTACTTCCTCTGTGGAGGTGATCATCGGATACATGATCGACAGATTCCCATAAGCAGACGCACGGAACAGTGCCCGCAACTGTGTCTTAAAGATTTCCGGCTGTGCAAGGCAGATCCGAATTGCCCGGTATCCAAGCGCCGGATTTTCTTCTTTTTCAATGTTCAGATAATCCGCCTGCTTATCGGCACCGATATCCAGCGTTCGGATGATCACCTTTTTGCCTGCCATATTTTGCACGGCTTGTTTATATGCCTGAAATTGTTCTTCTTCATCTGGAAGCTCATTCCTTCCGATATACAAGAATTCACTTCGAAACAGCCCGATACCTCCTGCATCGTTTTCCAATACATATCCCATATCTGCTACACTGCCAATGTTTGCATACAGATTGATATGTCTTCCGCCTTTTGTGACATTTTCTTTTCCTCTTAACTGCTGAAGAAGCTCCTGTTTTTCCTTCTCCTCCTCAATTTTTCTCTGAATCCTCTCTTTAACTTCCTCTGACGGATCCACAAAGAACTCTCCATGAAATCCATCCACCGCCGCCTCTGTTCCGGTATGCAGCGCTTCTAAATCCATATCTACTCCGATCAAAGCCGGAATATTCATCATACGGGCTAAAATTGCCGTATGGGAATTCGCGGAACCATGTACAGTCACGAATGCCAGTATTTTCTCCTTATCCATCTGAACCGTCTCACTCGGAGAAAGATCATCTGCCACAACAATGACCGGCTCATCCAGATCCATTACATCTGCCGACTGTCCAGACAGATTTTTTACCAAACGATTCGAAATGTCCTTAATATCTGCAGCTCTTGCTCTCATATAATCATCATCCATGCTTGCAAACATCTGGGAAAAATTATCTCCTGTAGAAGCTACCGCGTATTCTGCATTGACCTGCTGTGTACTGATAATATTTTCAATGGATTCTTTGTAATCTTCATCCTCCAGCATCATCTGATGGACTTCAAAAATCGCAGCGCTGGCTTCTCCAACTTCCTTTAATGCCTTTTCATATAATTTTTGAAGCTGTTGTTTAGAAGCCTCTACTGCTTCTTCCACTCTCTGAAGCTCTGCCTGTGTATCTTCAATCTTTACACGCTTTACCACATAGTCATCTTTTTTCAGCACAGATATTTTTCCAAATGCAACTCCTTTATAGACTGATTTTCCTTTCAAACATTCCATACTACTTCTCCTTACACTTCCTACAAATTCGCTTCAAAAAATGACTTCATGCCTTCATATGCAGCTTCTTCATCGCTTCCTTCAATCTGTACTTCTACAGTCTGTCCACATTTTACTGCAAGAGACATCAACGCCATCAGCTTAGACGCTTCCACCGTTCTTCCTTCTTTTGTAATTGTAATCTTACTCTCATACTTCTTTCCTTCTTTTGCAAGCATTCCCGCTGGTCTTGCATGGATTCCCATCTCATCTTTGATTGTGTACTCAAACTTTTTCATTTTACTATCTCCCTTCGTCTTGACAAATTTCTTTCTATAAAAATAGAGTAATTCATAAATATTCTATCATCTTCTTTTTTCACAAACAAGCGATTCCTCAGGCTGCGATCATCCTCTGGATATGAATGGCAAGAAATCCAACCTCTTCCTGCATGATCTGCCTTTCCAGTTTTTCTGCCATGTTATCACAGATTAAAGCGGCAATTTTCATTGCCTCCGGATATTTTTCCTGCACAAACTCATTGAGATCAATGTTGACCGCTTCACCGGTCTTTGTCCGGACAACCATATAATACAGATGACTCATCAGCCGGATGTAATTCAAAGCTTCTTTCTGCATTTCTTTTTCCAAATGTTCTTCTATGATCTGCATACTCTCATCAATAAGCTGTGTTGCCTTTAATGTCTCTGACACCGCTTCATCAGAAAGTCCGGAATGAATATGAAGTGCGATAAATCCCGCCTCATCATCTGAAATCCGATATCCTGTCATCTCCTCGATGATAGATCTGCTCTCTAAGGCTACCGCATACTCTTTTCCAAATAAAATCTTAATATCCGGTATAAACGGATTCGAAAGAAAGATATTCTCTCTCTCCCTCCTCGCAGCAAATGCAAGGTGATCTGCCAACGGAAGTAAAATATCTCCATTGATCGAGTCAAATACTTTCTCTGCCGCCTCAATGATCTTGCCCGCTGTCTCAATGTAAACCGGATCAATCGCATTGACTGCATGGATTGCTGAGTGCTGTTCTTCTCTCACGACCGGTGTGTACACTTGAACTCCCTCATCGATCGTCACCTCATCTCCCGCTCTCTTGCCAAATCCAATCCCTTTTCCTAATAAAATTCTTTCACTGCCATCGCCCTTTTCTTCTGCAAGAAGTGCATTATTATTTAAAATCCTTAAAATGCAGTACACCATCCGCTCTCCTTTTCTTTCGTCAGGATATGAGTCCATCTCCTTCATCGAGATACATAAAAAGGCATAAACTACCTGTTCTACTCACTAATATTGAATAAAACCGGATAGTTTATGCCTGCATCACCAGTAACACGCTATCAAAGTTCTTATTTTGCAACTTTTGCTTCCTAATACATGAATCTGTATAGATTGTATATCATCTTACTAGTTGTCGTCAAGTTATGTTTTTAACTAATTTTCTTCGATTTTTTTGTGTATTTTTCACAACTTTTATCTTGGCAGATAGATCATTTCTTTTGTAATTTCTTTTAAAGAATTGGCCCCACACATTGCCATCGTATCTGCAAGTTCCGCCCCGATTTTTTCAATGTAAGTCTTCACACCTTCCATTCCGCCGCCATAGACTGCTGTTACAAATGGGCGGCAGATCAGCACTCCATCTGCACCGAGTGCCAGTGCCTTAAAGACATCTACACCAGAACGGATCCCACCATCTACAAATATTTTCACTTTTCCCTGCACTGCCTCCACGATAGCAGGAAGTACCTCCGCAGTGGCCGGGCACTGGTCGAGCACACGCCCTCCATGATTGGATACAACAATCGCATCGACACCTGCCTCCACCGCTTTGATGGCGCCCCTTGCGGTCATAATTCCTTTTGCGATAAATGGAACTTTTGCCATGTCTGCCACCTGGCGTAATTCTTCCACAGATTTTCTGCCTGCCGGCGGTGTCATATTTTTTAAGAATGGAAGTCCTGCCGCATCAATATCCATAGCAACCGCAAATGCACCAGAACCTTCTGCCTGCTTCATCTTTTCACGAATGATCTCTATATTCCACGGCTTGATCGTCGGAATCCCTTTTCCTTCCACTCGTCTGATTGCATCGGTCGCATACTTCATTACATCCGGATTTACCCCGTCTCCGGTCATTGCGGCAATCCCCGCCTCTGCACATGCAGCCACCATCACATCATTGTAGGACTGATCATTGTATTTTTCTCCATAATGAAGATTCACTGCCCCAACCGGACCTGCAAAAAACGGATAACGGAATCTCTGTCCCCACAGTACAAAGCTTGTATCCACTTCTTCATGCTCAGAAATGGTATCCATCTGCACACGGATTTCCTGCCATTTATCAAAATTGCGGATGGCTGTATCCCCCATCCCTTTCGCTCCCGGTCCCGGCATTTGATTCCGGCATGCCCTTCCATTGCACACCATGCACGCTTTACAATATTTCCCAATATCTTGTTTTGCATTTGTTACTATTTCCTCGTATGTCATCCTATTTCCTTCTTTCTTTATCATTCATTGTTTCTTTCCGCAAACGAATCAGAAACAATCTCACACTTAATTTTCCCAGAGAAGAAATGTCACTGTCTTTCCGTCTGTCAATACTCGTTTCTGTACGGTCTCTCCGGTTATTTTATTGACAGTTACTTCATATAGCACTTGTTCAGCGGTCTCATTTCCCGGTACTTTTGTTGTAACTTTCACAAGGTACTCACTCTTCGTACTTTTCTGTTCAAGCACCGTCATCTCTTCTCCTTTCGCATCTTCTGTTCCCTTCGCATAATATTCTTCTAACTTTTTCTGAATTTCTAAATCAGAATACACTGGTGTCTGTTCTTCTTCCTGTTGTATCGGATTTTCCGATGTCTTTATCCCTTCCTGACTCTGTCCGGCATTCTCCGTTTCTGCTTCTTTCTTCTTTGCTTCTTCTGCTTTCTTTTTTGCCGCTTCGTCTTTCTTCGCCTTTTCTTCCTGTGCTTTCTTTTCCTCTGCTTTCTTCGCTTCTTCTTTTTTCTTTGCTTCCTCTGCCTTCTTTGCTGCTTCTGGATCTGCTTCACCGGTAATCCGCTCTGAAAGCGTCTTCCACTTCAGCCCTGACACCGTCTTTCCCATACTGTCCAGTTTTTTCTGGAATGCTTCCTTTGACAAAGCTTCCTTGTCGTTATAATATGGCTGTTCTGGATGTCCCTCCATATCAAAGGTATATTGTTCTGTCTGAATCACTGTATGTTCTCCATCCATCCGATAAAAACTCGCATTTCCATAAGAGGCTCCGCCAGAACCATAGATATACATTGTCCCATTCTCATAAATCTGAAGCAGAGACCGCTCCGCCAATGTCTGATCTTCAAACATATTTTTGGCATCTACTCCATCAAAGCAGTACACTCCTACTACCCGCTCATCACCACCATTGCTCCTGATTCCGACCAGCAATTCCTTTTCTCCACTCTCATCGATATCATACATCGTATAAATAATTTCTGTTTTCCCCTTATCTGTCTCAGTTAAAAATACTAATAATGGGTTGATATTTGGATATCCCTCTGGATCTTTCTGCACCTCTGATGCTCCCATGAGAAGTGCTTCTTGATATTCATCTAAAATTTTCTGATAAGCTTCATCTTTTTTTTGTTCTTTCTTAAGACGTTCTTCTGTTCTTTTTGCTGCCGCCTCAATTTCTTTTTTGTCAAATTTTAATGTTACCTTACGCTGTACCGGCTTTAATACAGATGAATCATATGTTTCATAAAACTCGCTTAGTTCTTCTGTTCCATTCTGCTCTGTCGTCGTAAGCTCTGCTAAGATTTCCACCCCGCTCTCATCGAATTCAAACCATAATTCCGAATACCCTCTCATCCGTTTTGCAGTGGCATTCAATCCGATTTTTTCCAGTTTTGCAGAAATATCTGTAATCTCTTTCTCATGCTCCTCCCCGGTCAGAAGTCCTTTGGTCGATGCATATTCCCGGAAAGTCCCATCATAGTTCACTGCAAACATTCCATACTCATGCGAACGTGCTGTCAGAGAATACTGATTTGCTGTACTTCCACAGATATAGATCTTTCCACCTGACTCCTTTAAGAAAATACCTTGACGCTCTGTCTCTGCATTTCCCATCACATTTCGAAGTGCAAGATATTCTGCTGCAAGCTTGATACTTTTCTCTTTCTTCTCATACATCTGAAGATAAACATGGTTGTGTTTTTCATCCTTTTTTGCCTTATCTTCCTCACCGGTCTTCAGCATCAGAACAAGCAGCTCTTTTTCTCCATCGCCATCAAAATCTTTCAGTTTGGATGCGAGTACCCCCTTTTGCTTCTCCAGCCGCTCAGGCTGTACTATCTTTTTCTCGCTATCTTTCTTCACATATTTTGATTCATAAGTACCCGCAGTACATTTTCCATATTTCGGTACGAGAACCTTGTCCACATACGTTTCCAGACTGACTGCTTTTGTGTCGTCTATTTTATCCTGATCTTGCGTATGCTCTCCTTTATTTTCTTCCTCCCCTTTATTCTCTTCCTGACTGCTTGAATTTGGGGAAGGTTTCTCATCTGGTACCGGTTCTGCTGCCGGTTTCTCATTACTCTGTGCTTCTTTTTTCGGTACTTCCTGCCCTTTTGCCACAGCACCATTCTCTTTTGCCTTCTTCAAGATTGCCTCTGCCTTTTTTTCTTTTCCCTGTGCGGTATAGATTTCTGCTAATTTATCGTAAGATTTTCGTTCCTTCGGATCGATCTTGATTGACTCCAGATAGAGTTCCTCCGCTTTTTCATACTCCATATCTTCCAGATATTTGTCTGCCATCGCTATCTTCGTCTGAAATGTCTTTTCCTGCTTATCTTTCATCCCGAAATAGACACCTGTCGTCACTCCAGCGATCAGAACTGCACTGATTCCCACTGCCGCAGCAATCCGAAAATTTTTGCGCCTCTTCGTCTCCTGCTGTTCTGCCTCCTGTTTTCTCTCTTGTTCTATCTCCTGAAAATTCTCTGTCTCCTCTGCCTCAAAGTCTTTCTGCAGATTTTCTTCCACCTTTTTCTCTGCAGATTTTTCTTCCTGCGTCGATTCCTGCGGAATCTGAACCAATTCTGCCCCGCACTTTCCGCAAAATTTTGCATGATCTGCATTTTCTGCTCCACATTTCCTACAGTACATATCTATTCTCCTTCCGTTATCTGACTGTAAATTTCAGATGATAATGCCACAATTTTCTCTCGGGCTGCCTGTGTGTCTGTAAGCTGATCTGCCATCACACATAAAATATATGGGGTCTCACCAGCCCATACGATTGCTGCATCGTTTTCTACATCGGCAAGTTCTCCTGTCTTATTTCCTGTTTCTACCCCTTCTGGAATACCCGCTGGAATTTTTCCAGTGCGCTGCTGCTGCTTTAATAAATTTAACATCTGATCTGCATGTGGATGTCTCCCTTGGCAAACATCAAACAAAAAATTGCCACAATCCTCTGCTGATGTGTAATTTTCTCCCAGCGTACTATCTGCCAGAAGCATTCTTCCCATAGAAGAATCTTTGTAACCTTTTTCCTGACAATAAACATTCACCTGTTCCATCCCCGCAGTTTCCTCACCACCGCCGAGCATTCTTGTCAATTCGTTGGCTGCATCGTTATCGCTGACTGTGATCATCGCCGTGAGAAGCCGATCGAGTTCTGCAGCTCCGTACTGTGCTGCCAAATTGTCATACTGTTCATAAACAGC
>UMGS01013706.1_pt1 | contig 11370 bp, 21 predicted proteins | sample 1965341 | NCBI WGS metagenome assembly UMGS01 (sample SAMEA4836079, study PRJEB28245) | human gut metagenome | biome: gut microbiome; material: fecal sample | place: Denmark | collected 2008 | reverse complement strand
CTCGGTCGTCTTGTTTATCAAAATAAAACATACGAGAGCCACAGCACATATCAAGTATTGGTTTCACGTTCAGCATCCTTCATTAATAGAAATAATTCCATAGCGCCACGGTATAAGCTTTCACGCTCAACCTGACCAACTGAACCATGGCAGCACATCCAGCCACCTGAGCTTTTAATCATCGATATTTCATTCTCAATAATAATCGGCATTGCATCGGCTGGGTTATTGCAGGGGTCGAAAAAGCGATAACCAAACGAGCCATCAACAAGGAATTGGATAATATCCATTGTTTGTTTAATTACATCGTATTGCGTTTCAGGTAAAACAAATTGTGCTACCAATAAATTAATCTCGAAGTCAGATAGTTCGGTGTATTTATTCATTATCATCCTCTAGTATTTCGTTAATAATATTTCTGATATCAATTAAGTCTTGTTTTGTCACATCCATATTCCAAGATGGAGTATTTAAAACAAAGCAATCCTTTATTGTCGGTTCAATCTCAATACAATCTTTGTAATTTTCTAGTCCAGCATAATATTTATCTTTCATTCCATACCTCACCACAAATAACTTTAATATTCCTCACTGACATTAAATATTCAGCACGTTTATTGCATTCCGATTGCGTGTATATATCTTCCGTTACAGGCACAGCAGAACCCTGTATTAGCATGAGTAATACATATCCGATTATTTGCATGGTTGTTTAATCTAATTTATAGAGTGGGATATTTATTTTTTCAGTTCTTTCTTCATTAAGATGTGTATATCCATATTCTTTGATGTTATCAAAACTGCTTTCCATTATATAACCAATAGGCTCTAAGCTACTAATGCGCAATATCTCATTGCATACATCAATTATTTCTTGCCAGTTATATTCATCAACTCCCTCACCAGCGTTTATTTTATTTTTTAAATATTTTGCTATCTGCAACACCTCATTATTCATTTTTTATTTCCACCTCGTCGCCGATTAATATATCTTTGCATTCAATCAAAGCTGCTCTATATCCAGCCTTAAATGCCATACGCCTAACACCAATTAAATAACTATCAGGCGGTGCTACTGATGGACTATAACCGTGAGACTTCTTAAACCATGCTTCAAATGCTTCATCTAATATATCCATGCTTACTCCTGAATTTTAGGTATAAAAAACCCTGCTAGTGCAGGGTGGTGATTTTTAAATTTCATTAGCTCTTCTTTTTGCCTTCTTTGTTAATTTATCATAACAATAATTCATAACAAAAAAACTTATCAATGAGAAAAAGGCAATTAAAAAACTGAAATATGATATTAGAAAAAACATTCCAATAAACGGAAATGTAAATGATAGAAATTTAAATATACCAAAAATTTTATACTTGAAAATTATTATTGTTTCTACTTTGTCAAGCTCATTACTAGATGATATAAATAATGAGAAAAGAAAAAATGAATTTAATGAAAGAGACATGGAAAATGAAAATATTGATAAATATATTTCTATTAACTCAATTACTCCAGCCGATTTAAAATTAAAACTTAGCATTCCTATAAAAAAAGTTGCTGAAATTATTGATAAGGAGGCTGATGATATAAAATAAAAATTGTACTCCTTGTTTCTATAATTTTCATCGGCAAGTAGGTCGATCTTTTTTCGCATATAAGGCGTATGTGAAAATAGTTTTCGATAAGATTTTATATGTTTATTTTTCATGATATTGATAAATATTTTTCAGGATTACATTATCATGACTTTACTTCTTTATATAGTGAAACTCAATAACCCATACCCATTCGTTACTTACCCAGTAATCTTTTCCGTATATATCTATCCATATTTGAGCGAACCATGAACGCGAAAAATCAGGGAAACCATACTCACGCGATACAGTGTCAATGGAAGCGTGATTTAGTGGTGCACCTTCTTTCATTGAGTCTTGCTGTGATATTTCCTGAACCTGTTGCAACCAAATATCAGTAATTTCAATTTTTCCTTTGATATTACCGTCCTTGTTTGCAATGTTGATAATGTCGCCAATCTCACCGTACGGGCAATCAACATCAACAAATCCATGCCGCCATGCTACGCATACTTGCTCTGATAGTGTGTAACCATCTTGCCATGCGCTAAGATAGCGTAACCCATCTTCGGTTACTTTTGGTTGTGGCTCAATTGGTCTGCGTGTCTGCGTTTTTCTGCCATCCATGACAGCCTCTAGCATTACATCGTTAAACTTGATTATGTCTTTCATATTCATTCCTCTGGTTGCACCCAATAATCAACAAGTGTTTCTAATCCATCACCAATAATTACACCCTGCTCAGAATTGGTTAATTTGTTCCACTCTTCTTCGGTCATTCCTAAACCGACCTCAGAGTCAGATCCAACCTTGTTTGTTCTTGCAACTAAAACCATCTGCTTACTCATATTCATTCCTCTTCATTGCATCCCTGAGAGTTAAATTAAAAGATAATTAAAGCTGTCGCTAAAAATGCACCTTTAACATCTTTATTTGACGGATAGTAATATGCTGAATAACCATCACGAGGAACTGCCTTGTAATAACAAACATCAACGCGATCGCAATTAACCCATTCCGATTTATCGCTTTCACAAATAATGTTTTCTTTAATTGCAGTATCGATAACTTGCTCTTTAGTTTGTCTGCCTCGCATCATCAAAATAATTTCGTCATTAGAATTTAGTAAATCTACTGTTGGCTTTTTCATATCTATCTCCTGTTTGCATCCTTGCACTGAGTAATGGATATATCCTTTGGTTAAACGGGTAGGGGTTAGGCGTTACTCACAAACTGCCCAGCTTCATTACGCTTACGTTCGGTGTAACATTTGGGTGTTTCTCTTGATTTAGCTTTCTTATCTATCCATTCATATACTTCATGAGCCTCCCATGCCACGCAACGCACCGACAAATACATACGCTTTGGAAAATCACCTTTCTTCTCTAAGGTGCGAATAGTTGAGCGAGAAAGTCCTGTTAGCTTTAAAACAGCAGGCATACGGATAGGGTTGGTAGGTAATTTAATATTCATATTTAAACTCCTTGCGGAGCTGTATCGATCCGCTTTAAATAGTATCACTGGTATTCAGGGCGCATATCATTAAGAGTGATAGAGAAAGATTCGTATAACTCATCACCAAGTTTTCTTTTGCTTGATTTAAGTAGCTTGTCTACTTTTTCAAATGCTTCTGTGGCTTCAGGTGAGCCAGATTCAGGAAGTGAGTTGATAGACGCTTCTAGGGCATTACGTGCATCAATGCGGTGGTATGCCTGTACTGCTTTATTTTTTAATTCAGTAAATAGGTTGATCCCCATTTCATTTTTTAAGTTCTCAATTTCTGCACGAATATTTTTAGCTTCTTCGACAGTTTGAACATCATCAATAGCTAATCTAAAGTTTTCAGCATCGAACTTAGGTATAAACTCGCCTTGAGTCTCTTTTACCGGTTCAGCATTGATTGGTTGTTGCTGGTTGGTGATTTCATTAATGCTTACGCGTTCTTTCGGTGGGGTGATGTCTTTAATCGGGCGATCTTCAAGTTCTTCTGGCGTATACACACCAAGAATAACTTCAGGACAATAAAGACGGGCCCAATATTTTACAGCGAGATACGCGATTTGTTGCTTAGGCATTGTTTTCCAAAGTGGTGAGTTTCTAGTCTGTACATCAGCAAGGTAAACAGGCTCACCCCATGTAATTTCTTCTTCACCTCTTAAAATTGCACCGACTTCAATAAATAAACCCGATTCATCACGTTTATCTTTCATGCCTACAATCTTTTCCCAGTCGCCACCGTATTTGTAATGGAACCGACCTACAACAGCATTTGAACTGGTAATAACTGCATTTACTAATTGGGCTTCATAACCAAGCACACCATTGATGACATGTGTTTTTTGACCGACAACGAAAGGATCCATTCCCCAGCGTGCAGACTGCATTGTGATAGCAAGACAATCAGACGGTTTACCTTGCAGATGTCTTGGCACCGTTGCTGTACCTGATGCCATTAGCTCAGCAAATTTGACAATGCGGTCTAATGATTCAGGATTAAAAAGTAATGATGTGTTATTCATTACTGATTGGTTTCTTTCGAGAGTTGCTACTTCTGACATAATATTTACTCCAAGCGTGCGCCTGATTGTTCAAGCGCAGTTTTATTAAGCGACTTCGTTTTGCAGTTCTTCTAACTTTCTCTGCTCAAAGTCAGTGATACCGATAGTGAGAGTAGTGGTGATAGGCGCTGGCCAATATCCTGTATCCATAGCTTCACGGATATCACGCAGTGTTTTTTTGTACTCTGCACGACCCAGTTCAAGTAATTCAGGAGAGGCTTCAACGATAGCGACCCAATGGTAATGCTCATCTTTGTTAACGAATATCCAGAAGAACTGATCCAGCATTGCCACATCACAATACATAGCTGCACTGATGTGATAATCGCGATTAATGATTTCTTTGCGGATCATGGACTCAATGGCATCTTGTTTAAATCGACCAAGTGCTACTGATTTGAGGTCAAAACCTAATCTGTTATTTTCTGTTTGAATTTCGATATCAGGACGAACTCGAATTTCAAGGCCGGTATCTTCATCAATGCCGTAGTAACTCACTTCTGATATACGGTTAGGGTGATTTAATAAACTGGATGCTTCTTTGTGGTTCATAACAGCGTTACGCATGTTATTTGCCATTTCATAGTCAATGGTTTGAACATGAATTTTTGAATCGTCACTAAGCCACTGGCTAATGATTTCATCTTCAAATACAGCATCAGGGTTAACTTCTTTAATGACCTGCATGAGATCATCTTTTTTGACGGGTTTTCTAAGTGGCTCAGGCTTATGTGTTTCTGCCAAATATAATTCAGGGTTGATGTGGAAGTATATCTGATCAAGTAATGCGTCTGTATTACCTGAGGTTTTCAATGGTGTTGGCAAAGTATCATTATAGGCTTTGATACAGGCTTTCATTGCTGCACCAGTAAATTTCCCATCTTCAGGGATGGTTTTAAATTCATCGGGCAACTGCATGTATATCTGACCTAGCTCTTCGGCTTTTCCGCTGGTGGAAAGTTGCGGTGTCAGAGTGGCATTATGTTCTTCAATAATTGCTTTTAACTCATCTTGTGAGAGCTTTTTAGGCAACTTATTGTTGTATTCGTCAATCCATGACTTCATTGTTTCCGTTGTTGTAAAGGCACCTTCTGGAATAATTGGTTTAACACTGAATTCAGCATCAAACTTTTCAGGTTCCATTGTTAACGTGTGAAATGCGCTACCTAAGTCGAAACAACGCTTATTTTCACGCTCAATAACTTTTGTTACATGGCGTAACTCGTAATACATCAAACTAATACGAGCATCTTTTAGCATAGAACTACTGATACCGTTTGAACTGTGATACACCTCGTTAGGAATATCGGGATACCGACCAGGTTCAAAATAAGCAGGCTGGTCATTTTCTTCCTTTGGAATATCTTCCACTTCCTTTGGTTGACCGTTTTGGTTATCTTTGTTTGCGTTAAAAATCACCTCTTCCTGAGGTGCTTCCTTTTTTTCTACCTCAATTGAGGCGGTTTTTGGATTTATTAATGAGTTAAAGTGATTAACTCTATGACGAACGCTACGCATATCAGGGTTATCAATAAATGACATAATAGCGTTAACGATTTGCTCTTCACTGAGTTCACTGCTGATATTAGGAACCAATGAAAGTGCAAGTAGCGTGATATTAATAAAGTGGTCATATTGCTTAAACTCTTCTTTTTCAATATCACCATTGATATGAGCTGTTAGCATATCTACTTGTTCGCTATCAGTAACATCTTGGTTAAGTAAAAGAGCTTTTGCAATCAACACATTTAAGTGCTTAGTGTCTGACATTTTGTTTACCTACTAATTGTTCTGTTTGTAATGCGAGCTTTCTTACATAAGCCCACTCAATACCGGCTTTAAAATTGTCAAATGACTGTGACTCATTTAAGCCAGATAAGGTAAATACATGCTTACCGTCTTTGATATAAAAGATCATGACTAATCACCAAATTGGTTATGTCTGAGCGCATTAAAAAATCAGTCTCTTTTATCCATATTGTTAAAGAGCAAATTAACCGTATTGGTTAACTTATGCTTTTAATCATAACCATAAATTAACCATTGTCAACCATGAAAAACAAATAAATCACCAATATGGTTATGTTTGTTTTTATCACTATGAAATTTAATGATTTATTAAGAGTAAAAAGAAGCCAGTATATGACTTCTTTTTAATGGAAAGGGTTAGTCGTGGGAGATAGGCTGGTTTTTATTAATGATAAATTCAATGAAGTTTTCAATAGCGGCTTGTTCGCTGGCAGGAAGTTTTGAATAGGCTCTTCTATCATAGTTAATAGTGCCTTTATCATTTTTAGGGATCAGTAGTTCATAGGCTTGGCGACCCATTGCTTTTGCAATAGCATCAATGCTTTCAGCGGTGGCGCTGGCTTCACAATTGATAATGCGGTTAACTGTTGATTGTGCAAGCCCTGAATCGACAGAAAGCTTAACTCTTGATTTTATTCCATCGTTTAACATAAATGTTGTGATGTTATCTGAGAGTATTTTTCCGATCTCGGTCGGAATATATTCTTCTTTTTCTGACTCTGCATGACCTTCTTTTAAATGGTCTACATCCATCCAATATTTACTAATTCTAGTCACATATTCAATTTTACGTGACATTGGATCGGTGAGTTCACGATGACTTTTTAAATCTTTTGGTGATAGGTAACGAGAGATCATACTTGGTGCTACGCCTAACGCATCAGCCAATAGTTTTTGTTTGCCGTTGTAGTAGCGTTCAATAATATAAATCAGGTTATCTTTTCTAATTTCAGCAATGCTTTTCATTTCTCCAAGTCCTTTGGTGTCTATTCTTTATACAAATTTGATTAAGTTATGGTGTATTAAACAAACAAATAACCCTTTTGGTAAAGTACCTAAACGGTTACTATTATTTATTGGTTAATCAAATTGGTGAAATTATGGAAGTTTTCGACTTTAAAAAATTTTGGAACGGCTTAACGATTAAGCAAAGAGAAGCATTCTCTCAAAGAACGGGGTATAGCCAACTGTATCTATCACATCAGCTACGCTATGCAAAACGCAAACCGTCATTAAGTAAACTCAATAAGTTATATGATATTTGTGTTGAGTTCGGTGCAGATATAACCAGAGAGCAATTAATCAATTTCTTTATTCGATAATAATTCAAAGGCTGTTTATAGATAAGGATCACTTCGGTGGTCCTTAATTTTTTATTGATAACCAATAAATCTTTTTAGGTTGATCTATTTTAAAATAATGGATAATCTTATTGCTAACTAATCATAGAAAAAGAGGTGATGATGAAAATTGTGACTAGAAAGCAAGCCATTGAAAATGGTCTAAGTCGTTTCTATACGGGAAAATTATGTAGACATGGTCATGATTCTGAGCGTTTTACCAGTAATGGTGTTTGTGTTGAATGTTCCGCAATTAATTCATCCAACTACAGAAAAGAAGTCAGCCGATTATTAAAGATGGCTCGTAATAGAAATATTGCTTATGAAGACAATATCAGGGGGTGATATGGCCCGTATCAGGACTATTAAGCCAACATTTTGGACTGATGAGGATATGGCTGAAATATCTGAGTCAGCGTGTTTATTGGCGATAGGGCTATTAAATTACGCTGACGATGAAGGCTATTTCAATGCTAATCCGAAGCTAATAAAAGCGGCTGTTTTTCCAATACGTGAAACCTCCCGTAGTATTCCGGTACTACTACAGGAGCTTTCCAACTGTGGCTATATCAGCTTATTTTCTGCCCAAAATGGGAAGCACTTTGGATTAATAAATAATTTCACAAAACATCAAGTCGTAAACAAGAAAACACCAAGTAAAATCAAAGAGATGAATCTACTACCGTATGACTACGGTAGTGATACGGTAGGACTCCCTTTAGGAAAGGAAGGGAAAGGAAGTATTAAAACAACTCTCTGTAACGCGCGCGAAGGAAATTTGCCTGATGTGGATAATGCCATTTTAAATGACAGAGTTCCTGCTGGTGGTTTTAGCGTTGACGGTAAATTCGTGATGTTTGATGAATGGGAACCTGATAGCGATTTTTTACGTAAATCTGCTTTTTGGGGGCATGCACTAACAGAGCCAGTTAAACCAACTGAACTTGCCGAGTTTATTACATACTGGAAAGCCGAGGGGAAAGCTAAACATCACGAACAGTGGGAAATGGCATTGGCAAAAAGTATTAAATTTCAACGTGCTAAAGCGAATAACAGCAATACTGGAGTAAATAATAATGGCAAATCAGAATTTAAATTCGATCCAAACAGTGGCAAATCAAGAGCCGTACAACTCGTGGAGCACAAAATCAGAGAAAAACATGGGCAAGAGTATCTCGACTCTTTGGCTACAAATGACGGAGTTCTATGGGGAGAAATGGACAAACAAGAACGGGACGGAACCCTCATTGATGTGGAAACGAGCACTCAGCGGATTGAATAGTGATCAATTCGATTTGATATTTAAATTCTGCATTGAGCGTTGTAGCAATGGTAATCCGTGGCCACCAGAGTTATCTGATGTTATTTCAATGCTTTCTGACAAGTTGGTAGATGCGAATGCTTTTGGAATTCCACTTGATGAAATGCTGAGAGATTTCAATAAATACCTAGCCAGACGATGCAATTATCATAGTGCTGAGATGTACCCATTTAGGCATCCGGTGCAGTATTGGATCTTCACTGACCTTAGGCAAAAGGTATATGACCTTAGGCTGACAGAAGCGGAGGTTGAGAAGCAATTAAATAAAATGATCCGTATGTGGTCTGAGCGAGTGCAACGAGGTGAGGTCATACCTAAGCCTACGTTAAGACTTGAAGATAAAACCAGACCAAGACCTGCATGGATAGATTTATTAGAAAATGCTGATAAACGTAAACATAAATCGGCATAAGGTTTATTGGATATTAAAATCCTTAGCGTAATAAACACTGGTGAGTTTTATTTGTTGTAGGTATGCGATTGAGTGTCTGAGTAGTGAAAACAGCGTATAGACGATTTGAGAGCGTTTTAAGTAGGTATGAGTTTAATTAAAAACTCTGTTTTTTTATACTTGAAAACATAACCAAATTGGATATATTAACCATAATGATTAATCTATTAAGGGTTATCGTATATGAAATTTATGCAGGATTTAGTTGTTGATATTTTACGTGACAATAAAAAACCATTGTCAGTTAACGAGATAACGGCAATTGCTTCTGATCTCAAGGGAAAGAAGAACCGTTCAACAACCAATTATGCACTGATTAAATTGATTGAAAGCTCCGTTGTAGAACGCAAAGCGGTAGTTGGCATTGGATATGTCTACAAACTAACGCCTGATTACATGGAGCGCCTACGTGAATTAGATATCAAAAAAGAAGCATCTCTAATGACCAAGAAGCCAGCAAAACCTACGGATAAGCATGTTATCTGTCAGAAAGGCTCACTAACCTACGTCAGAAAGAGCTTACCACCGTTACAGCATGGAAAGATTGCTGATATTCATAACCGTATGAACGCAATGCTGGTGGCGGTACGTGCATGAAACAGCAAATTTATTATATCAATCCTGTACCAAAGCCACGTATGACACAACGTGACGCATGGAAGAAAAGACCGGTTGTCGTTAAGTACCACGCTTTTTGTGACGAGATGAGAGCTAGCCGTTTTACGCTACCTGAAAGCGGTGCTCACCTAACGTTTGTTATCCCTATGCCTAAATCATGGAGCAAGAAGAAACGTATTGAGATGAATGGTAAACCCCACCAGCAACGTCCTGATGTCGATAACCTGATTAAAGCCGTTATGGACGCCATCTTTGATGAGGATTGCAGGGTGTGGAATATCAGCGCATCAAAGCTTTGGGGTGAGCAGGGAAAGATAGGGGTAACGTTACCTGAAAATACAGAAAATCATGAACTTATTACCATTCGTTAAGTTAGTGACTGAGTTAATTAATCGTTGAATGAGTATGGGAAGATATTATGAGCCAAGAAATTGATGCTATTAGGCTTATTCAACATATCAAATAATCGTGACATGTCACGCAAAGGCAAATGATGAAAATTAAAACCTCAAAACTAAAAGGATTAGCGCTTGATTGGGCAGTAGGTAAAGCCGTTGGCGTTGATGCTCGTATTGGCAAAGAGTTTATTGTTGATGTTAATAACTGCGTATATAACCCATCTAGCGACTGGTTAAAGTGTGGTGAGTTTATAAATAACTACTGGATTGATTTAATGTTTGAGGAAGTTGATGGGGTTAATTATTGCTATGCATCACCGCCACATTTAATGGGTGATTACGCCACTGCTAATACTGCTCAAGAAGCTATTTGTCGAGCGGTTGTTATGCTTGAGATAGGTGATGAAGTTGAGATACCTGAGGAGCTGATAAATGCTAACTAAGTACATTTTATTCGCTGTATTCTGGTGTGTCGTTGTTACTGTGGTTGGAGTGTCACTTAATGGCTAAATCACCCGCTGAACGTAAGGCATTACAACGTAGACGCCAAAAGGAACTTGGCGTAACAAAGATTGAATTGCTGGTGGATAATCAAGAGTTGGAGATGTTACAGCGTAATTGTGTTCTGCGTATGCCTGGTCGTGAGCCGTATAATGTTGTTGAATACTTGCAAATGCTTATCCGTAAAGATGATGCAGAGTATAAGCGACAAGCTGAGGAGCTATCTAAGCGTAAATGTGAGCGCTGTGGTGAACAGTTACCCGTTCAACAATGTTGTTTATCTGGAGATGCTAAATGTTGGGTAACAAAGGGCTGGCGTGAAATGATGTTGAAGGTAGAATGAGGAAAAATTGATTTTATCTGAGGGTATTATGGCGTTCGATTGGATTGCAGGTACTGCACTAGCTGTTGGTATGGGCTCATTATATTTAACTTGGCAGTCAACAAAAGCCGCAAAAAAGGCAATAGATGTATCAATTGATTTACATCATGAACAAAAAATATATGAAGAAGAAAAGAATAAAGAAGAAATAAAAAGAAAGGTATCTGCATTACAGAATGTAATTGCGAATACCATTGTCCCTTTATGTCAACAAACCTCATCTTTATGTGATATGTATTATTTTTTAAATAAGAATAATGATATTTTAAGTGTTTCTTTTCATGAAAGAAAAAAACTTCCAGCGATTGAGTTTAAATATAAAGAACATAATGAGGTTTTTAAAAAGAGATTTATATTTATGATGAGGGATTGTTTAATAAGCGAAAATATTTTGATGTTGTGTGCTGAATTTTCTCC
>UMGS01000827.1_pt1 | contig 11442 bp, 10 predicted proteins | sample 1965341 | NCBI WGS metagenome assembly UMGS01 (sample SAMEA4836079, study PRJEB28245) | human gut metagenome | biome: gut microbiome; material: fecal sample | place: Denmark | collected 2008 | reverse complement strand
GGTTCTTTCCTTAGAAATTAGACCGACATCGGTCTAAGATATTCAGTGCGCACTAAGGAGGAAGCTATGAAAAAGTATAACGTGATTTATGTGGACCCTCCTTGGAGGTATGAGCAGAAAAGGCTGAGCGGAGCTGCTGAAAAGCATTATCCTACCATGAGTATTGATGACTTGTGTGCTATGCCTGTAAAAGATCTGGCAGATGAGGATTGTGTCTTATTTATGTGGACAACATTTCCAATGCTGCCAGAGGCCTTGAAGCTTATTTCTGCCTGGGGATTTCAGTATAAGACAGTCGCCTTTGTCTGGCTGAAACAGAACCGAAAAAGCGAATCCTGGTTTTACGGTCTGGGATTTTGGACAAGAGGCAATGCGGAGATTTGTCTGTTAGCAAAACGAGGAAAACCGAAACGGCAATCTGCTTCGGTTCATCAGTTCATTATCGCTCCAATCGAAGAACACAGCAAAAAGCCGGACGAAACCAGGGATCGTATTGTATCTCTTATGGGTGATGTCCCCCGTATTGAGTTATTTGCCAGACAGAAAGCAGACGGCTGGGATGTCTGGGGAAACGAAGCGCCCGACAGCTTGAAACTACCGGAATTGGAGGTGAAATAATTGGCAGCTTATATCCCGGTCCCTCGGGATCTTACGAGGGTCAAATCAAAAATCTTATTCAATCTGACAAAACGTCAGCTTCTCTGCTTTGGGGCGGGTGCACTTATCGGTGTCCCGTCATTTTTTATGCTCAAGGCAAATGGCAACGCCAGTATGGCGGCCATCTGCATGATTGTCATCATGATGCCGTTCTTCTTCCTTGGAATGTATGAACGGGATGGTCAGCCCCTTGAGAAAATCGCAAAGCAGTTCATTCAGGCCAAGTTCGTAAGGCCGAGGGTTCGTCCTTATCAGACGAATAACTACTATGCCGTCCTGATCCGTCAGGCACAGGCAGAAATGGAGGTAAATCATATTGTTTACGGTGAAAAGTCTGTTCCACAAAACAGAAAAAAGAAGTCTGAACATGCCGAAAAATCTGAGTAAGGCTCAGGCAAGGCAGGTACAGGCAGTAATCGAACGTGCGAAGCGTGATGATGGAATTCCCCGCAGCGCACAGCAGTCGATACCTTTCCAGCGTATGTTCCCGGATGGCATTTGCCGTGTGACGGATAATTATTACACCAAGACCATCCAGTATCAGGACATCAACTATCAGCTGGCACAGCAGGAGGACAAGACCGCAATCTTTGAAGAGTGGTGTTCCTTCCTGAACTATTTCGACAGCTCCATCCACTTTGAGCTGTCTTTCATGAACATGGCAACCGATGCGGAAAGCTTTGAGAAAAAGATCCGCATTCCCTATCGCAATGACCACTTCAACAATGTCCGCAGTGAGTACAGTCAGATGCTGAAAATGCAGCTCGCCCAGGGCAATAATGGTCTGACAAAGACGAAATATATCAGCTTCGGTATTGAGGCGGATTCCATGAAGGAGGCCAAGCCTCGTCTGGATCATGTGCAGACAAACATGATGAATAATTTCAAGCGTCTTGGCGTTGTCGCCAGAGTGCTGAACGGCAGAGAACGTCTGCAGCTGATGCATTCCATGTTCCACATGGGCGATCATGATCGCTTCTATTTTGATTGGAACTGGCTTGCAGGCTCCGGCCTTTCTGTAAAGGATTTTATTGCACCCACTTCCTTCTCTTTCCCGGGAGGCAGGACCTTCACTATGGGAAATCTCTGTGGAGCCATGAGTTATCTGCAGATCACAGCATCGGACCTTTCCGACCAGCTTCTGAAGGACTTCCTGGATATGGAGTCCAGTGAGATCGTGACCATGCACATCCAGTCCGTTGACCAGACGACAGCCATCAAGCAGATCAAGCACACAATCACCGAGCTGGATCGAAGCAAGATCGAGGAGCAGAAAAAGGCGGTGCGTTCCGGCTATGACATGGACATCATTCCTTCTGACCTTGCCACCTATGGTAAGGACGCAAAGGCACTCCTGAAGGAGCTTCAGTCTCAGAACGAGCGAATGTTTCTGATCACCTTTCTCATCATGAATACCGGAAAAAACGAGCAGGAGCTGGAAAATAACGTGTTCCAGGCTGCTTCTATCGCACAAAAGCACAACTGCAATCTGCGAAGACTTGATTTCCAGCAGGAGCAGGGACTTATGAGCAGCCTTCCTCTTGCAGGCAACCTGATTGAGATTCAGCGGGCCCTGACCACCAGCTCTACTGCGATTTTCGTTCCGTTTACGACCCAGGAGCTGTTTCAGACGGGAAATGAGGCTTTGTACTATGGCCTCAATGCGCTCTCCAACAACCTGATTATGGTAGACAGAAAAAAACTGAAGAATCCAAACGGTCTGATTCTTGGTACTCCCGGTTCCGGTAAATCCTTCTCAGCAAAGAGAGAAATCGCCAATGCATTTCTGGTAACGGATGATGATATTATCATCTGCGATCCGGAGTCAGAGTACACCGCACTGGTCAACCGCCTTGAGGGACAGGTAATCAAGATCAGTCCTACCAGTACCCAGTTTATCAATCCGATGGATATCAACGAGTCCTATTCCGAGGATGATAATCCTCTTGCCCTGAAGGCAGACTTTATTCTTTCTCTCTGCGAGCTGATCGTTGGCGGCAAGGAAGGTCTCCAGCCCATTGAAAAGACGGTGATCGACCGTTGTGTTCACCAGATCTACCAGCACTACTTCGAAGACCCGAAGCCGGAGAATATGCCTCTTCTGGAGGACCTTTACAATGCCCTCCTGAATCAGGAGGAAAAGGAAGCTCATCGTGTGGCGACCGCACTTGAAATCTATGTCAAAGGCTCCCTGAACCTGTTCAATCACAGAACCAATGTGGATATTCAGAACCGTTTTGTCTGCTATGACATCAAGGAGCTGGGTAAGCAGCTGAAAAAGCTGGGAATGCTGATTGTTCAGGATCAGGTTTGGGGACGAGTGACGGCCAACCGTTCCGCCGGAAAGACCACCCGCTACTATATGGACGAGTTCCACCTGCTTCTGAAGGAGGAACAGACAGCTTCTTACTCTGTTGAGATCTGGAAGCGTTTCCGTAAATGGGGCGGAATTCCGACCGGTATTACCCAGAACGTCAAGGACCTTCTGTCCAGCCGTGAGGTCGAGAACATCTTCGAGAACTCCGACTTTGTGTATATGCTGAATCAGGCTGCCGGTGACCGTCAGATTCTGGCGCAGCAGCTGAACATTTCCCCGCATCAGCTTTCCTATGTAACCCATTCCGGGGAAGGTGAAGGCCTGCTCTTCTATGGCAATGTCATCCTTCCGTTCGTGGATCGATTCCCGACGGATCTTGAGCTCTACAGGATCATGACCACCAAGCTGTCTGAGGTGCAGGAAGCAAAGGAGGCGTAAATGGAAAAGAAGCGAAAGCTAAAGACGGATTCTGATAAAGCTGCAGGACGAAAGGCTCATCTGACCTTTGAAAAACAGGAAATCCCTGTCGGAGAATTGACCGGCAGGGGGAACCGTTTTACCAGATCGGCAGCGCATTCCACAGCAGCAACAGTATCCGGAGCCATTCATGGCCAGGTAGCAGCAAACAATCAGGATGATAATGCTGCAGTTCAGGCAGTGGATACTTCTGCGGAAGCAGCTGAGGTCGGTGCGCATACCATCGATCATGCTGTTTACAGTAAGAAGCTGAAGTCTTATGAAAAGGCAGAACGCCTGCAGACCAAGTCTGATGCAGCAAATATCGAAGCCATTTATCAGCAGCGTATGGCAGAGCACCCGGAGGAATTCTCCAATCCCATCTCTCGTATGCAGCAGAAAAAAGCGATTCAGAAGGAATATGCGGCGGCCAGACGTGCGGAGCGGACCGCAGCAAATGCTGGCTCTGCGGCAAAGGAAGGTGTGGCAGCAACCAAATCCATCGGGCAGAAGCTTTCTGAACTGAAGGACAAGGCTTTTGAGTATATTGCGGAGCATCCTCAGGTGGTTCTGATTGTAGCCGGTCTGGCACTTCTTATCATGATAGTATCCTCTTCCCTTTCCTCCTGCTCGGCATTTCTTCCGGGTGGGTCCGGCGCGGTGGTGGCAACCACCTTTACGGCAAAGGATGAGGATATCATCGGCGTGAACAATGACTACAAAGCTCTGGAGGCTGCCCTGCAGGCGCAGATTGATAACATCGAGTTCACTTATCCCGGATATGACGAATACAACTACTATCTGGATGAAATCGGACATGATCCTTATCAGCTGGCTGCCTATCTGACTGTTTTGTATGAGGATTACACCAGGGAGGAGGTTCAGTCCACGCTGCAAAGCCTTTACAGCAGGCAGTATGAATTGACGCTTGAGGAAATCGTTGAGGTTCGATACCGGACAGAAACGAGGACGGGAACCAGCACCAGTACGGATCCGGAAACCGGTGAGACCACCGAGGAGGAATACGAGTATGAGGTTGAGGTCCCCTATAATTATTATATCCTAAATGTGACTCTGCAGAATAAGAACCTGGGACATGTCATCACAGCGTCCGGCGGAATGAATGAGGATCAGGCAGAACGGTATGCCATCCTGCTTCAGACAAAAGGCAATAAGGCGGATTTGTTTGCAGACGATCCGTATGTCACGACCAGCAGTGAATATCTGGATTATGACATTCCCGGAGAGGCACTGACGGATGAGCGTTTTGCAAGCATGATTCGAGAGGCAGAGAAATACCTAGGCTACCCTTATGTCTGGGGCGGCGCGTCTCCTTCTACCAGCTTTGACTGCTCCGGTTTTGTAAGCTATGTCATCAATCATTGCGGCAATGGCTGGGATATTGGCCGACTGACGGCGGAAGGCCTGAAAAATCATTGTGCTATTATACGGCCAGGGGAAGCAAAGCCCGGAGACCTGATTTTCTTCCAGGGAACCTACAATACCAGCGGCGCGTCGCACGTTGGAATCTATGTCGGAAACGGGATGATGATCCACTGCGGCAACCCGATTTCCTATGCATCTATCAATACGTCCTACTGGCAGCAGCATTTTTACTGCTATGGACGAATTCCTGACTAAAAGGAGGTAATACACGTGACAAAGCTTGAAAAAATTGGCGCAGATCTGAAGCGTGCCCGCACAAAGCAGGCCGAATGGAATCAGCGCGTAAAGGATCTGGAGGCTCGTTACCGTGAGGAGGAAAACAGCGTGATCCATACCATGGTTCATGCTGCAAACCTTACTCCTGAGCAGCTGGCACAGATCATCGCACTGGCAGAAAAAGGAACTGTCGGTGCATTTCCGACGCAGGCTGATGAGCCTGAAGACTATAACAAACAGGAGGATTTCGCAAATGAAGATTAAGAGAATGATGGCAGCGCTCATGGCCGGAATGCTGATGGTGGGAACGCTTTCTACAACCTGTCTGGCTGCAGCGCCTGAGACTGAAGCAAACAAAACCGGGGCGGAGGCAGTGCAGTCTGCCGCTGATACTACAGCCTCTGATACTGCAGCCGGTGCTGAGGAAGCGGAGGAAGAAAACCTTCCCTATGAGGTCAACATTGATGAAGATGGCAATTATACCTTCTCCTTCGGTGACTGGGAATGGAGTACCGACAGCGGGACTGATAGCGGAACCGATGCCAGGGTCAGCAACAAGGTGAACAGCTATCTGAACCTTCGCTCCGGCTCCGGTATGGAATATGAGATTATTGGACATCTGCTCCCCGGCGAAGAGGTTCAGGTGATCAGCGAGGACGGTGACTGGTATCAGATTGTTGTGCCTGAGAGAACCGGATATGTGTATAAGGACTATGTGGACAAGCTCAAAGCAGAGGAAGAAAGCGGCAATATTGATGAGGAGTTCCTTGCCATGATGCTGTACCTCATGATGAGCAGCATGAATCAGACCAATACGGCTCCTCTCACTCCGAATGGAAATCTGACTCTGGTAGATGATATCGGTTCCTCCAGCGGTCAGGGCCAGCAGTTTATTACTCTTGTTACCAAGGCCGGTAACTACTTCTATCTGATTATCGACCGAAATGAGAAAGGCGAGGAAAATGTCCACTTTCTGAATATGGTGGATGAGGCCGATCTCTTTGACCTGATGGATGAGGATCAGGTTGCTGCTTATCAGGCGGCGCAGGACGCAGCAAAGGCCGAGGAAGAAAAGCCTGCAGTGACAACGCCCAGCACCACAGAAGATGAGAAACAGGAAGCAGAATCCAAGCCGGAGGTAAAGGAAAAGAAGTCGGTGAACATGCTCCCACTCATGGGTATCATCGTAATCCTTGCAGCCTGCAGCGGCGGTTACTTCTTCATGCAGTTCAAAAAGAAAAAGGCCTCTGCACCGAAGCCTGATCCTGATGCGGATTATATGGAGGATGACGAGGAGGAAGAATTCGAGATTCCGGAAGATGAGGAGGAAGAAATCATCAGTGTAACTGAAATTGACGAGATTGACAGTCCTGAAGAAGATGAATAAGGAAAAGGGGTTTGGCACGGGGCGGCGAAAGCTGCCCTGTTACATATTTATCTATTTTTAATGAGTGCCATATGTTAAAATCAAAGTATAACTATATGCAAAGAGGTGAGAAAATGGATTTTTATGAAGGATGTTCGGATGGTACCTTTGAAATAGTAGAGGATTTACATTTTGGATGTATCATTTGTGGTGAAGAATACATAATTGATAAAAACACTCTATATATTAGTGTAATGAGTCAATACCCTCCAGAACAAGGAATAATGAATGAACATTACTTTCACGGTGAGTGCAGATGTAGAAAGTGCAATGAGCGTTTGTTTTACCGAATAAAGGCATATGAGCGTCCTGTTGGAAGACTCCATCATATTATTGATGAATGCGATGACATAGATTGGTTAGAAAAACCAATTGTTCGAGAAACTGGTGAAATATCCCGCCCATTGCATTATTCTCGAAAGAGTCAATTGATTCTTGAAGATAGTAGAATTACTCTCCCTTATGCTGGTATTGCGTTAAATGATGGAAATGGAACAATTGCAAACTGGGAGGAAATCTGTGAAATAAGTGGACGAAATAAGCCTACAAGAATTGTAATTCCAACATATGGAAACAAGCTAGTAGACATTCTATTAACAGAAACCGGGAGCATATCCTATCGAGATAATAAACTAGCGCTTAATGCTATTTTGTTGTCAGATTCCGTAAAGACTATTACAACGCTGCTAGGCAAAATTGCTGAAGCTGTTCTTGTTAGGCATTGTCGTGATAAAAATGAAATAAATCGGCGTTGTTTAGAAACAGCCAGAAAAACAACAACAGGCATAACCTTTGCCAATGATTATCAGGCAATTGGAACAGGATTGCTATCTACAAAAAGAAGGTTCCCAAAGCGATATGATGCATCAGATCCTCAAAGAGATATTATATGGGTTAATGATAATGGGGAAAATGTTTTAATGCATGGTAGCACGGAGAATGTTGGGGTTATTGCCGGGCTTCAAGTAAAATTAAGTGGCAGAGGAACATCGTATGTACTGCCAGATTTAATACAAGAGCGCTATGAAGTTCCGATAATATACTTTGCACTGAATAAAGATTTTGATCAGTTGATTGAAATGTACGAAAGAAAAACTGGAAAAGATGCATCTAGAATAATTGGAAAAGATATTATTGATGTTTGTTCAATAGACGAAGCAGCCTACGACGAGATAGTTTCATATCAGACACTAATAAAAGGACTTGTAGACGGAACATATACGATAGAGCAATTGATTGACACATCCATAAACAACCCAGTGATGCAGAATGCAATTATGGAAAGTGCATTGCAAAAAATAAATCACAATATAATTATTTGTCATTGACCAATTTTACATACCCCTCCCTTCCATCACGGATCGGAGGGGTCATTCTATGTAAGGAGGTACCCAAAATGAAACTTGTTCTTGCCGAGAAGCCCTCGGTCGCCCAGTCACTGGCCAAGGTCCTGGGTGCAAACAAACGCTGCGATGGTTATCTGGAAGGCAATGGTTACATTGTCAGCTGGTGTGTTGGGCATCTGGTTGAACTCAGCCCGCCGGAAGCCTACAACGAAGCCTATGCCAAATGGAGGCTGGCTGACCTTCCTATTCTTCCGGATTACTGGCAGTATCAGGTATCTGCTTCCACCAGGAAGCAGTATGCCGTCCTGAAAGCATTGATGAAACGAGAGGATGTCACCGGCCTGGTTTGTGCCACAGATGCCGGGCGTGAAGGTGAACTCATCTTCCGACTTGTCTACCATCAGTGCAAATGTAGAAAACCCTTTGAGCGGTTGTGGATATCTTCCATGGAAGATCAGGCAATTGTGGATGGCTTTGCCCATCTGGAACCGGGAGCAAAATATGATGCTTTGTATGAAGCGGCCCTTTGCCGGGAGCGTGCCGACTGGATTGTCGGAATGAACGCCACCCGGCTTTTTTCATGTCTGTATGGGCCGACACTGAATGTTGGTCGTGTTATGACACCAACTTTGGCCATGGTGGTTATGCGTGATGAAGAGATTGCAGCATTTCAGTCCTCACCCTTTTACACGGTGCAGATTGATACGGGCGGATGTATGGCAGCCAGCAGACGCTTTGACAAAAAATCAGAGGCAGAGCAGCTGCTTACACGGTGCAGGGAGACTATGAAAGCAATGATCACATCCATGGACAGGAAGGAAAAGACCGAGCGCCCTCCCCTTCTCTATGATCTGACCAGTCTGCAGCGAGATGCAAACCGTATCCTTGGTTTCACAGCTCAGCAAACGCTGGATTATACGCAGACACTTTATGAGAAGAAGCTTGTAACCTATCCACGTACAGATTCTCGTTTTCTGACTGATGATATGCAGCCCATGCTGCCGCATCTGGTTGAAGATGTGGCTGATAAATTCGATGCAGTCAGTTGTCTGCAGAATGGAGGCATCTGCACACAGATTCGCGCAGATATTGTGTGCAACAGTAAGAAGGTCAGCGATCACCATGCCATTATTCCCACAAAAACAATGTCTGGTGCGGATTTGTCCGGTCTTCCTTCCGGGGAGAAAGCCATCCTTCAGCTGATTGCTGTAAGACTTCTGTGTGCCGTGGCAACAGATTATCGCTATGCAGAGGACACGATTGTTATGACCTGCGGCGGAGAGGAATTTACCAGAAAAAATAAAACCATTCTCCAGAGCGGCTGGAAGGATATCTGGAACTACTTCTACCCTGCGAAGGAAAAAGAGAAGGATGTGTACACTGGGCCAGCTCTTTCGGCCAATACGATGGTGAATCTCTCTCAGGTTGATATCAAAGAAGGAAAAACGGCAGCACCCAAAAGATTCACCGAAGATACTCTCCTCTCTTCCATGGAGAATGCCGGTGCTGAAGACATTCCCGAGGATGCGGAGCGAAAAGGTCTTGGAACCCCGGCGACCCGGGCGGGCATTATCGAAAAGCTGGTACAGAAGGGCTTCATTGAGCGCAAGGGTGACAGAAAGACAAGATATCTCGTTTCAACCGATAAGGGTAATTCCCTGATCACCGTTATGCCGGAGCAGATCCAGTCGGCCTCCATGACAGCAGACTGGGAGCAAAAGCTTCTGCGAATGGAGCGCGGTGACTATGAGGCCGAGGATTTCATGCAGGAGATCAGGTCAATGATTTCAGGATTGGTTCAAAACTATGAGGCTGTGAAAGGAGCAGACACACTTATGAGTGAACACAAAAGAGTCGGAGCCTGTCCACACTGTCAGGCAGATGTACTGGAAAAGCAGAAAGGCTGGTTTTGCAGCAACAAGGAATGCAGATTCATTCTCTGGAAAGATAATGCCTTTTTCAAGAGCATTGGGAAGCAGCTCTCTTCCGGCATGGTGGAGAAGCTTCTCGTCAATGGCCGCATTCACCTGAAGGACTGCAAAAGTCAGAAAACAGGCAGAAACTACAATGCTTCTCTGCTTCTTACAACGGAGGCTGACGGCAGGGCCAGGTTCAATATGGAATTTGATAACACACACGGAAAGACTAAGCAAAAGAATTGATTGGAGGAATGCCTATGAAGTACCATCTCACTCTTGCTGAGCAGGAGACCATCATTAACTGGGATAATGAGCTGGATACAGCGAGCATCTTTACTCACGATGCTCGTATGATTCGGAGATTAAGGGAGCTGGCGGAAAAATATCCGTCAGTTTTTCTTTTGCAGAAAACCGGGCCGAATAAGGCTGTAACCTATCTCGTACCGAAGCAGATGATTACGATTCGTGCTCCTTATAACGAGGAACGCAGGCGCAGGCAGAGTGAACGCGCACTGAATGAGAATCATCAGAAACGCTTCGAAGCGCAATCGCAATAACCGCAGAAAGGAGACCAAATGGCAGAACAGAAAACCTATCCGTCTCAGTTTGAGAAGGTCAAGGCAATTACTGATCAGCTGGAGGCCGGAATTCATGCACTCTTTGAAAGTGAGAAGTTCAGGCAATACCTGCAGACTCTTTCCAAGTTCCATGATTATTCCCTGAACAACACGATCCTGATTGCCATGCAGAAACCGGATGCCACACTGGTTGCCGGATATACTGCCTGGCAGAAACAGTTTGGCCGCCAGGTACAGAAAGGAGAAAACGGCATCCGCATTCTCGCCCCTACTCCCTACAAAAAGAAAATGGAAGTGGATAAGACGGATCCGAAAACGGGAGAAATCATTAAGAACCCGGATGGCACACACGCCAAAGAAACCCAGGAGATTTTGATGCCGGCATTCAAGGTGGTAAATGTCTTTGACGTCAGCCAGACCGACGGAAAGCCTCTGCCCTCTCTGGGTGTAAATGAACTGACCGGTGATGTGGCTCAGTATGAAATGTTTTTTGAGGCTTTGAAGAAATCCTGCCCTGTTCCCATCGCTTTTGAAGAGATTACGAGCGGTGCCAAGGGATACTTTCATACTGTCGAGAATCGTATTGCCATTCAGGAAGGAATGAGCCAGGTGCAGACCGTAAAGACTGCAATTCATGAAATGGCCCATCAGAAGCTGCACTCCATGGATCCGGCAGCCAAACCGGACCCCTCAGAGCCAAAGCTTTCGAGGAACAGTAAAGAAGTTGAAGCATTATACTCAGCATTCCAAAATGTTAATCATTTTAAAGAATGCTGAGAAATAGGGCATTTTACTGATAAAAGATGGGCATTATTCGTTAGCGCAATCCACAAAACCTTGCCATTTCATCTTCGTTGCCCTCCCACATTGGCGCCTCATCAGATACGGGTGTTGGAACAGATTCCATTGTTTCCCGAAGCTGTTCAACAGATGGTTTTGCATAGTAGTTTTTAGTTGTTTCAGTCCTGGCATGCCCTAACACTGTAGAAACAAGCTCAATGGCGATTCCATCCTGGTAAAGATTTGTGGCCCTTGTGCGGCGCAGCAAATCCAAACTTTGGGATTTGCTGCGAAATCCAAA
>UMGS01014307.1_pt1 | contig 11464 bp, 6 predicted proteins | sample 1965341 | NCBI WGS metagenome assembly UMGS01 (sample SAMEA4836079, study PRJEB28245) | human gut metagenome | biome: gut microbiome; material: fecal sample | place: Denmark | collected 2008 | reverse complement strand
AAAGTTGGAGTTTTGCTATCCGGTCGATTATAAAGCGCTTACATCTAAACTGAAAAAATTAGAATCTATCTCATATACAGAATACGACTGAACCGAACGGACGCCGACCTCATTCTGAATCATTAGTGCGGTGAGCGTATCACCATCAATTAGTGAAATATTCTTTTCGGTCTGTAGAATGGAAAACTCTCTAGCTGATTTTGTGAAAGTTGAAGTTGTTATAAATACGCCCTTCTTCACACCTCCGGCTAACATAGCTCCAGCAAAAGCTTGAAGCTCTGGTCTTCCTATACTTTGATTGATCGAATACCGTTTAGCCTGGATATAGATTTTGTCTAAACCAAGCGCATCTTCGTTGATTATTCCATCAATACCGCCGTCGTGAGACTTTCCAACGACCATACCAGAGTCCTGATTGTAACCATAACCAAGCTTTAACAATAAGCTAACTACAAGTTCCTCAAAAAAAGCGGGAGGATTATTAAGAATAGCTTCAATAAGCTGCTTCTGCGTTTCTTTGAGATGCTGCTTGTGCAGTTTGGCTATTCTTTCGACAGGCAACAGTTCTGTAAACGGTGAATCTATTTGCTCATAGTTTTCTGACTTCGAAGCTTCTTTTTCTGGAATACTATCACTTTGATCAGTCAATTTATAGATTGCTTTATTTCCTTTGCTTGCAGCCTTAGCAACCATAAAGTGTTTTACAGGATGCGCAGAAGGAAAGTCGAGGCCCTCGCAATGCTTCCTTAATTCGTGATTTACAATGTTGTTAGGTGTCGGAGTGTTGAAATTATACATTCCTCTTTCAATTATCATTTTTGTAAGCTCACGACAGGTTAAGCCATTAGGATTCTCTTGTAATAGCTTCTTTATTGCTTCCAATACTGTCAATGCAATATCACCTCCTCACAATTAGTTTGTTGGATAAAACGCAAAAGATATGCTTTGCGGTACGTAAGTTTCCTTAGAATTTCACTTTCAGTTTACCCATAAGCTTCTTCTCTTTAAGCCAGGCAGTAACATCTGGTGTAAGATCAGCTACAGTAGCCTGCTGTGAAGATACTTTCTTTAAAAAGCTCTCGATTTTAGGACCAATAGAAAAACTGTCTGTAATTTTCTTTGCTGCAGCAACATCAGTCACCAATTTGGAGATAGCCTTAATAGAAGGATCTCCTTCGGTAGTCTTGTTAATTCCATCAACAAGCTCTTTTGCTTGCTTAGGATTATCCGTCAGACTGCCAATCATTGAAAGATATCCGGTGGAGCCCTTAGCATAATTGCTCGCGGCATCCTTCCATACAACTTTTATTGATGCAGCAATTGCATCTCCTTTAGACTGTAACAGTTTTACTGTTGCCAAAGATAATTGCTCTTCAGAATCAGGAGATACACCATTTCCGCAGGAATCGATACATGACAAAAGATCTGTCTTCACTTCCTCGGCAATTACCGGTTCATCTACAATGCCTTTTGCTTTCAATTCAATAGCACATTGCAAAGTGTTTTCAATACTTTTGGCGGTCTGGTCCAATTGAGTCAATGCTTTGAAATACGATTCGGCTTTTGCTTTATTATCTGTTGCATTTCTCCGCAACTTAATGGCGGTTGTACTCTTTTGAATTGTTTCAGTCAGCAGCATTAGTAACCACCTCCATTTCCTCAACGAACGCATACAATTTCTGCATGGTTTCAAGTGCTGCAGATGATAGTTCATCTATTCCATCGATACCACCGATTTTTTTTAGTTCATTTCTAGCAGTCGCTTCTTCTTTCTCTGCTAAGCGTTCTATTGCTTGGAAGTCGCGCATATAATCTGCAAGAATGTGCAGTGCATTTCCAGAGTATGCCGCTAACTTCTTTGCATCAGATTTCTGCAACTCGGCCTTGTTCAATGCTTCGATGCATTTCAAGATTCTTTTGGCAGTATCAACTGGTGCAGCCTCATATTTCGTGCGAATATCGTTGCTTCCAATAATGCCATTTGCCGCAAAGACAGAGAAGAGCGTTTGAATGGCATTTAGCGTTTCGGTAAGGTTTTCCTCACTTATTTCACCAACATACTCTTTAACTTTAGCTGTGACTTGCTTTGCTTTTGCCGTTTCGGCCGCAACTACTTTTGTCACACTTGGATACAGCTTTTTCAACAAGGCTGCTTGATTATACAAGAGATGCTTATCCGGTACACTTGCAGGCAACTCTTTTTCGATATCCCATTTGCAGGAAATCAGTTTGTCTAGAATTACTAAAAGCTCATCGACCCTAATACAAGAAACGCTTTTTGTATCAACCGCATAGTGTACGGCACCTTGTGTAGTTGACACTGATCTACATAGTAATGTCCTTGCACTATCGAACTCTGATTTCCTATTTTTCACAAATTGAACTAAATCAGACCATTCCTTGGTTTCTCGCTCTTTCTTTTCATCAACCTGGAAGTCGGACATAAGAGAATTAAGCGAGGTATATTTGTCCGTATTGTCAATCTTACAGCCATATATTCTTGCTTTTAAATACTGCAGCGCTAAACACCATTCAAGGACCGGCAGCACAGGCTCATCTTTTTTAGATGCAGTAACACGCTCAATAATCAGACTCTTTTCGCGTTCGAGCCAAGTGATGAGTCGTTGCTGATAGTAAGCAGCACCTTCAAAATCCCATCCCTTTGCGTATTTAAGTTCATTTAGTGCAAGAAGTGCGTCACGACTTAAAATACTTCTGTCCATCAGCACAATAGCTTTATCAGCATTAATAGGCGTACTTTGATCGATGATATAATACACGCCAAGATCAGAAAGGCGTTCTTCGGCAATATATGCAGGAACACCAATATCCTGCCAGTTTATTGCACCACTTTGAGTCGCAGATCCTTTTATCAAATCTTTAAGCCAGGTTCTGTAGTCAGGGTCAAATTTCAATGGATCATTCTTGGAAAACCAACCATTGATATCGTCTTTATACTTTTGATAGCTCTTTGTTGCTTCGTCTACTCTAGGCTTTGGCGGTTCAGGTTTAGGTGGATCTACCGGCTTAGGAGTTGGTTTGTCGGTTTTGAGGTCTCCAATACCCTCAAATGCATCTAATCCGATATCTGAAAAGAACTTTTTATTGATTCCACCAAATCGAATGGTACCATCTGCTTCTCTAATGCCAGTGGCAGATCCATCACCCCAAATAGCAAAAATCGCTTTAAGGCGATTACGGTCCTCCAAAGGTAAACTCTCAATACGGTCAATCGCAGAGCTATGAGGATCCTTGCTCATCTGGACATTTCCGGGATTCAATGGGAAATACCAACCATCTCCATAAATCTTGCCGTCAAAATACTCTTTCAATTGAGCACGGAGAACTTCCTTCAAAAACATACGAGGGCTTTTAACCGGCAAGCTCTCATAGAGCACAACCAATGATGCTTTATTGAAAGGGTATATCGTTGTGACTTTTTTGCCGATTTCAACTGTATCCCAATCGCAAGGAGCTTCAAAGTTGTTAATAGGAAGAGTATCTAGATCAGCTCCCTGCTCATTCCATACACGAAGGGCTGTTGAATCACAGTAGATAGAGTTGATGTATCTACCAGCCATTTGAGTTAAAAACTCAGGTGTACCAAAAGAATCATCTGTAACACTAATCTGATGGGTTACACGATCAGTGAAATTATCACGGAACTGATCATAATAGTCATTGGTTATACCAATGATTGAAGTCACTCGACAAAGATCTGCATAATCGCCGCCGTGCTCTGTCGACAGAACAGTAATTAGCTCCGAATCGATACCGGTAAAGCCTGTGAAATCCTCAATAAACAAAGTAAGGTTCTTGCCCTGTTTTTTTAAATCTTTTCTTAATTGTTCAAAGACGGCTTTGGTGCTTTCACTTGAAATATCCGCGCAACGCTTTACTACTTCGCTTGTGAAATGGTTTAAATAATTAACAAGTTTAAGGATTTCATCCTTATCGCCTTTGATTGTAGAAGCAAAATCAGATGCCTGGGGATCACCCTGTTTAATCACAGCAGTAATAATCTTGCGCACATCGAAATCTTCGTCAGTGAAAACCTCTGAAGTCTTAAGTACCTGATTACTAGGAGCAGTAATGACGGTATAACATCTTGATATGGCACCGCCTTCGCGCAGCAAATGCTCCTTCACACGGCTATCGGACAAATAACTTGCGATGTCACGACAAATAACCGGTTTATAGGTATCGCCAGTTTGATCGTTGCTTACTGCAGCAATATACGAATAGAGAATATCTGTCAGAAAAGCTGATTCGTCCTTGGAATCAGATGAATCAATGAATTTTTTTATTTTCTGGCAAACAGCAGGATCCTTAATAACATCTTGCTCAATCAGCTGAGAAAACACACCTCTAACGGAGTTGTTCAAACGTCTCAGAAAGATTAACTGCTCAGTTGCTGGGTTATACACAGTTGCTGGGCTATTTTCAAATTTTGCTTTTAAGAAGCGAATAAGATGTGATTTTCCGGTACCGTTGTCGCCTCTAACGATAATCATACGATGTTCATCATTTGGGTTATAGACAAGGCGAGAGAATACTTCATCTTCGCTATACATTTTTGGTGCGCTTTGTGTACGTCCGCCTTCATATACTGCTAGCTTAGAGAAAGGCATATGAGTAGCCATAAAATAAGCGTCTTCCGTGGCCATATCATCGGTTTTAATCGCATAACGCTCCATTACCGATTTATACTGTTCCCAGCTCATTTTGCTACCTCCTCTCTAACAGTAATATGAGAAAAGTCATTGATAGGATCTCCGTCCACAGGATAAAGGAAAACTCTATTAGAGTCGCGCCAGGTTTCAAGTTTTATTATCCCCAACTCATGTAATGTGCGTAAACCAGCAGAAAATGCGAGGGGAAGCTTTCCTGATATGTCAACTTCCGGCATCTTTGTAGATATCCAGGTAATAAAATCAGTGGCACGTATTGCCTCGTTGTAATTGAATTTATCGGCAAATACTGTAGCTAATACATCCTCTATTCTGATTTTCATGTTAGGAATAATCATTGTTCCACTCAAATATCCAAAACCCAAAAATGACGCCCAAAATCGCCAGCCAAGAGCGGCATTCTCGCTCATATTTGACAGCTCTGGAACCTGAGAGCCACAGATTTTTGCCATTGTTTCCCAAGTTTTTAACGCAAAAATATCTTCGTTTTGCGAGATAATCCATTTTGTAAACATATGAAAAGTTGTTCCTTTGTTAAGAAGGACAGTATTCCCGATGTAGCGGCGAAAACTCTGAGGAGATGAAACGACCTCAGGATCAACCGCCAATTCAATAAGATTATCTTTTGTTCTGAGTATATTCAGTTCTTCTAAAGCAACAGCCAGAGATTTATTGATTTGATCAATTTCTTTATCGCCATTTTGTCCTAATGTCATTGCTCGGCGAAGTTCATCATGGGTGATGCTTTTTTGTGCAATTAATCTACAAATAGAAAGCACACGTTCTGGAGTGGGTTCCATTCGCATACCATCTGGATTTTGTTTAAACATAGGCCCTCCTTAGAATTTGCTTAGCGGGATTGTGTATCCTTCAACGCACTCCCTAAGAGCTTTTCCATTACTCATTACGAGCGCATTTTCATTGGAATACAAAATACACCTGTATCCAAACTCCTCTAATTTCTTTGCATTTTTATATAGCGTTGACTTTTGAAAATTATCACCATCAAGAACACATAACATTCCATTTGCAAATAAGTATGGACAGTGATTCACAGCAAAATAATACTCATCATAATCAAGAACAAGACAGTCTGTTGCAATATTACCAATGAGCTCTTTGGACGCAACAAATACGCCGATCTTATTTTCACTTGCTCTTTCTGCCAAGGTGATTATTTCTGCTTCAACACAGGGGCCAGTATTCTCTCTGCGAACTACCATTTCATTGAAGGATCCGATATTTCGAGAGAGCTTTCGGCTTGGCTTTGTAGGTTCAATATTAATATCGGGATTTATGCGTAGCTTAAAGCTTTCATCCGTAGTAATTCTTCCTTCAGGATCAGCAGGACAACCATTACAAACTTCTCTCGACAGAGGATATAAGTGCTTAAAAGTGCGTCCCCAACATTTTGAAGTCGGTGAAGCAACAAGTTCGCTGATGATTCTATATCCAGCCATCTGCAACTGGTATTCGGTTTCTCTTGGCACTACGAGGCTGGCTGCAAGTTTTTCTGCATCAGATAATTCATCTATACGAAGTAGCTTCACTTTAACTGAATATGCCTTTTTTTCTTGAATATAGCTTGCATCGAGAAGATCAATATATCCTGTGCGATAAAGAAACAGGAGCAGGTTGATATTCCAAGCAATATTTCTGTTTCCTGCATATTCTGCTTCTTCGTCAGTCATTGAGGTCGGAGGAGTAGATGTGTCCAGAATACACTCATCAGCATCAATTATTGCTGACGGGGCATGAAGCATACTGTTCCAACGAATTACGAGCCTTTTTTCTGTTAGTACTCTCTTGTTTACTAAGCCTAATGCACGCTTTACATCACCTTCACCATCGTATCGATTTTGATAAGGCATAAATAAACTCACTGATGGAAGTCTATCACGCCCACCACGACCAACCTCTTGATAGAATCGGCTTAGATTCTCCGGACAACAAGCGTGGATAATTGTGCGCACATCTGGCTTATCTACACCGATTCCAAATGCAGAAGTAGCTAATACAATATCGTATTCCTGATTTTTCCAACCGGATAATACAGTATCGCGATCTTTCTCTTTGGTCTCACCGGTAAAAACAGGAGTGTTTAAGAATCCTTCTGCTTTTAGTTTCTTTTGTAAATCTGTTGCTTCTCGTGGTTCAAGAACATAAACAACCATTGGTTTCGGAAGAAACTTGATTGCCTCAATTGTTTTTCTGTCTTGTTCGGCTTTGGACTTTGTTGACTGGAAATAGAAACGTGGTTCTTGTCTCAATGCATCGCAGCGTACCTGCTTATTTTTCCCCTCAGATCCAAACAACTTAAAAAGAGTCTCAACCACATCATCAGATAAAGTGGCAGAAAGCAGGTATGTTCTAAGAACACTATTTGAGCCATTCCGCCATTTGCGTAAAGCAATTGAAAAGATTTGGAAATCAGGTCGGAAGAATACACCCCAGTCAGGAACCACATGAGCTTCATCAATTACAACATTCTTAAGAAAACCGCTCTGAACAGCTACTTCCAACAGCTTGTAAAGCTCTGTATTCTTAAAAATTGCTTCTGGTGAAGTAAACAAAATACGAGCCTTCTGTTCCTTTATTGACTTGATAATAGCTATCCTATTCTCGCTTGATTGGTCACCATGATAACAGTATATTTCCGAAGCATTTTTTAAATTATTATGTGCTGCATGATACTGGTCTAGGGCAAGCGCAACTGTAGGAACGATTACCAAAGTCAATCCGGTGCTATTGCTTGCCAGCATCTGTGTTACCAAGCTTTTACCGCCGCCTGTCGGTTGTGAAACAAGAAGAGTGTATCCTAAAGGCAGATTTAAAGCAGTGTGAACAGCAACCTTTTGTTCAAAACTCTTGTACTGTTGGAATACAGTGTGAGTTCTTAAAATATTATCTCCAACAGAAGGACATTCCGGTTCTATACTCTCATCCTGTTTCAGAGAATATATATCCTGAATATAGGAAGCTGGAGCTAACCAGTTTGGCGTTTTTAGGTCGCATGAAATCTGATTATCTGCTTCAATGCGGAAACCAAGCTCTTGTCCCAATTCCTTAACCAGTCTATAGAGCTTATCATTAACCTTTATTCTTCCCAAAATCAGAGAGATATCTCTGAGGTTAAGGCACATGTCCATTGCAGAGGCTGTACCAGCAAGATACTGACGATAGCGCTTGATAAAACCAATAACATATCTAGCTTTTGCTGATTCCTGAAGTGTCTTTTTTGAAGAAGTAAAAGCGACAAGTTTTTCGAGTTCTGTAATAGCGCTTTTTGTTTGAAGTGCGCCAACCATATACTGACGCAGGATTTCTTTACTATCCATTAGTTCTCACCCTTAAAAAGCATACTGCATCCAACTCGGGCTTCGCATTTCTCAAGGCCCGATATGTAGCTTCAAAGATTTCCTTTCTCTTGGTGACAATTGCCGTGTCACGTTCGAAATATAGGCATTCTGCACGGAGTCCATTCAAAACTCTTTGCATCTCATCATGAGCTGCTGATAGATTAGATTCGGTTGCTATTGCTTTTACAGCTTTTTTGTATGCAGTACTTGTTATGCTATCTACTAATGGCTCCCATGCACTTGGCGGAGTTCTAGAAATAAATGTTTCAAGGGACGATATCATTCCTTTTTGCGAAGAGCGCCGACCAATGTGTCGTGCCTCACTTAATCTAATATCCAGTAACTTTTTAATAACGGTTTCGTCTGGAACCTCTCTACTTTTGGCAGTAAGAGGCACACAAATCATTATCTGCTCAAGCGGAAGATACATTCGATACTGCGCCAATGTCTGCAGATCTATATTATTTTCTAGTAGTTCGTCAAGAGGTGGAACAACATTGAAAATAAAGATTGCACCATCATAATTAAACGAGCCAGTGGTTTCAATAGCAGTGCATCTTCCTCGACTGCAGCCGACTGCATTAGAGATAATTGAATCATATACCGGGTCTCCCGGAGCAAAGAAGAGCACATCTTCCCGAAGGGCAGCAGTCTTTCTATTAAAGGAACCTAATATTTTTCTTTCTCTCCTCATCATGGAAGAGTTAGTGTACACACTCCAGTCTGGAGGAATAAACAAAGACTGCTTAGCTGCGTTTACGCTGAACGAACTGCTTCTGAATTCAATCAAACCAGTTTTTGTGGGTGGTTGAGCTGATAAGCCAGCCTGATGACCCCAACCCATCATTGCAGTTGCAAAAATGTTGGTATCTTCAGAAGCATAAAGATTTAGCACATTATCAATGCCTTGCGTCATAGGGCGATACAAGGTTGCACCCAGGTCAAAATCCTGTTCATCTTCTACGCATTCTCGCATTTCTTCGGCTTGATCAAGTATTTCATCAAATGCATTTGCTAAGCCATTATTGTAATCATCCAAAAGTGCTTCAATAATAAGTTCGTTTAGCTCGCCAGTAATAATCTCAAGTCCACTAAGAGATTGCTCAAACAATCTCATACCATTTTTCCAAATATTAAGGAGCTGTTCTTCAATAGTCTCTGTTGAATACAGAACGACTGACGCAACATCCATTTCAGGATCTCTTCCCAGTCGATCAAGACGTCCAATTCGCTGTTCAAGAGCATTGGCATTCCATGGCATGTCAATATGGATTACTTGAGATGCATTTTGGAAGTTTCTACCTTCACCTCCGGTTTCATCGCATACTATTACACGACAGTTAGGTTCATTTTGGAAAGAATAAACGCTATCCTCCAGTTCTTCGCGAGACATATTCTTACCAAATGGAACAGCATAAACTTCACTATCTTTATAATAGTTATTAAACAGTTCCAAGAACGCATTTAAGGTAGCATTGAATCCGGTAAATACAACTATTTTGAAATTAGGATCATCCCCAATTGGCGTTTCCTGATCAATGTAGTTAAGTGCTGTCATCAAACGTCCCTTAATTAAGTCGGGATCTTCACTTAACGCTACAACCACAAGACCATGTTCATTTTCTGCTTGTTGTTTCCATGTCACCATGCTTTCATGCAGAATATTGTCTTTAATTTGCAATGAAGATAGTACTTCTTCAAATGCCCAAGGGCTGCTAAACAACGCAGAAAGCAAAGGAATTGCTGTTCCGGTAACATAATCCTCATCATCATCGCCATTTTCAGACAGATAAGCTATTGTATTCTGTATAGCTGCAATTTCATTATAGTTTTCATTGGCTGAAAGTGGTGTATAAGGAACTTCACGAAGAGTACGCTTAGCCATTTTCTCTGTAATCAATTGGCGTCGATTTCGAATCACCTTGCGTTCTACCCTGTAGTTCTCGCAGATGTAAGCTAATGCTTGTTTTACAAGATCCTGCCCGTTATCATCAGCGGTTAGATCTATTGTCGTAACAAGCTTCTTTAACGGAGAATCTTCCAGTGTATCAGCTATTTCTATTAGCTTATCGAGAATGATTTCCTTATACTCGTCATATCTATCCAAACGCCCTAACTGTTGATTGACAGCTTTCTGTATGCGTTGCTGCTTTTTAACCATCCAGGAGAACCTTTCCGGTGACATCTCGGCATATTGTTCAGGATTCAACAATGCGAGAAGCCGACGATATTCCTCGTTTCTATCCTGAATTGGCGTTGCAGAAAGAAGCAGAATATGTTTTACTCTGCGACTTAAAGACTGCACATGTTGATATAATTCTTCCTGCACAAGAAGTCGATGTGTTTCATCAACGATTACTAAATCCCATGGAGTTAGCAACGCTGTTCGGAAGTTCATTAGTTCTTCCATAGGTATAATGCATATCTGTGAGAGCGGAGAGCTTATCTGAGCCTCCATACTATACTTGTAATGCAACTCATTTTTCCACTGCGTAGCTAACGCTCCAGGAACAATTATTAAGGTGCGAAGCTTTTTGTTTTCACTAGCCAAGATGCTAAGAATAGAACACGCTTCTACGGTCTTACCAAGACCTACCTCATCTGCCAACATGTATCTAACCGGCATCGTTTCAAAACATCTAGCAACTGTACTTATCTGGTGTGGCATTAAGAACGCACGACACCCGGCGAGAACACTAAAGCCGTAGGTAGCATTGTTCACTAGATGCAGATTTCTGCTTACCTTAAGATGATTTAAAAACCAAGTTGGGTTTTGGAACTCATAATTTCGAAACTGTTTGGCGGGAGAAAAATTCATTTGAGAATACTCGATTTTTAAATTGGTCTCACATTCCTTAATGATTTTTCCGTTTGGAAGCTTTATCCAATACCAATACGGCAATTCGTCATCATTCGGTTCAGCCGCACGTGCCAAAATAGTGCCGCGTCCAAAAGAAGACTCGACCACTCCTCCGGGAATAGCTTCACATCGAGTTACTGCATCCGCCCGGAAAACATTATGTTGAAAAAGATTGCTGTAATAATCTCCACTGCCGAGAAGATCATGCATTTTAACTTTAATAGCGTCTGCCAGCTCGTTGTATTCAATTACCTGAGCAAGGACAAAGAAACGCGGAAACTCCGAATCGTTTTCTTCTATTACGATCGGGCATCGATAATAGCATCCTTTTATCATGTTAGATCTCTCCTTTGATGGTATTCCTCGGGCAAGCAGTAGAGATATCTTGATTACTCACCGATAAGGAATGGCTCCATGCACATTCCGCGATGAACACAATAAGTGCACCAATCGGAAGGAATGGCTGTCTTATCCGTACTAATAGTCTGATTCACATAATTCTTTGCATCCGTTCTTAATGCATCAGCTAAAGCTTGTTGAGCTGGATGAGGATT
>UMGS01006140.1_pt1 | contig 11549 bp, 12 predicted proteins | sample 1965341 | NCBI WGS metagenome assembly UMGS01 (sample SAMEA4836079, study PRJEB28245) | human gut metagenome | biome: gut microbiome; material: fecal sample | place: Denmark | collected 2008 | reverse complement strand
CACTCACTTTGGTGAGTGCTTTTTCGTTATTAAGATTGAAATGAAAACCTATTGATTGTTATAAAATTTAAGTATATAATGCAAAATAAGTTTTATAGTTATTTATGTGAGGAGGAAATAGTTTGAAGAATAGATTAAATATTGGTTGTCATTTATCTGCAGGAAAAGGTTTTGCACATATGGGAAATGAAGCTGTTTCTATAGGTGCGAATACATTTCAATTTTTTACACGCAATCCGCGTGGGGGAGCTGCAAAAAAAATTGAACAAGAAGATGTAAACCTTTTATTAGCAATTATGAAAGAAAATAATTTTGCACCTATTTTAGCGCATGCACCATATACCTTGAATGCATGCTCTGCGGAGCCATCGACTCGTGAGTTTGCCAAAATGATTATGCAGGATGACTTGATGAGAATGGAGTATTTGCCAGGAAGCTTGTATAATTTTCACCCTGGTAGTCATGTAAAACAGGGAGTTGATATAGGTATTAATTATATAGTAGAATTGCTCAATAAGGTTTTAAAGCCAACCCAGGAAGTAACCGTTTTATTAGAGACTATGGCGGGAAAAGGAACTGAAATCGGCCGAAATTTTGAAGAGTTAAAAATGATTTTGGATCGGGTCGAATTATCAGATAAAATGGGTGTGTGTTTAGATACTTGTCACGTATATGATGCAGGTTATGATATTATTGGTCAAATAGATGATGTATTAGAAAAATTCGATAAAGTTATAGGAATTCATAAATTAAAAGCGGTTCATTTGAACGATAGCAAAAATCCTTTTGCTAGTCATAAAGATCGTCATGAAAAGATTGGACAAGGTTCGTTGGGGCTTGAAGGAATTGCAAGGATTATAAATCATCCACAATTGAGAAACTTGCCATTTTATTTAGAAACACCAAATGAGCTAGAAGGATATGCAGAGGAAATTGCTTTGTTAAAGTCACTTTGGAAGAATCATTAGCGAAGATTTACATTATTCATAAAATATGATAAAATCATTTGTTGTATTGTCATTTAATCTCCTGAGAAATCAGGAGCTTTTTTCTGTATAAAATAATTTTATGAAATAAGAGGTACTATTATGGAAAATTTGTCAAAGCGTCCGACGATTACAGGAGATTTACAAAATGTATTTAACTATGCTTTTATTGAGACTGCATCATATCATTTTATTGTACCTAAACCAGAAAAGTACATTTCGGTGCATATGACAGATAAAATTAACCATTGTATGGATTGTGGAAATGATTTAAAAGTCCAATATAATGAAAATGGTTTAGTTTATATTGCAAATAATCGAATGGAAAAGCAAAAAAAACTTTATGAAAAATATCACCTTCAGTTACCTAAGCTTGGAGAGGAAAATTTCACCTATTTTCAAGATGGATATTGTGCTATATGTGCGCAAAATCATATTTATAATCAAAGTAAGGGGCAAGATGTGTGCAACGCATGCATGGAGTTAAATCAGTTAGATGAAGGCTTAATGATAAATGCACAAGACCTTATTGAAAAAGTAGTGCATACATGGATTTATGGGATAAAATCTAAAGATGAATTAAAAAATCTTGATTTATCTACTTATTTAGCAATTCGAGAGTTGATTTGTGGTGTGATTTTTGGACAAAAGGATTTACTTGATAAAATTTTGCAGGTATATCAAAGTAAGGTTGCAGAAAAGAAAATTCTAATACAATCTATACTTGATGAGATTGCAACACCTTCTTTTGCTGGCTATGTAGCCCGTCCAACGACAGTTTACGAAACGATGGATGATAATTTATATAATGAATATACGGTTGTTTTTCCAAGCGAAAGTACACCAGAAGAAAATTTTTATATTCTAAAGGAAGTAGAAAAAAATCGGGTAGCTATGTTTTTAGGGCAAAAAAGAATTGAATCTGTGGATGAACTATTAAGTGAGACTATTTTTTCTGATGTTTGGATTGAATGGTTGATGCAACATCTTAATAATTTAAAATAAGACAAAAATCTCTCGAGCTTTATCGAGAGATTTTTATTAAGGATGGGATAAGATGGAATATGGGATTGTGATTATTTCCATTGGAAATTTACTTTTGACGTTAGGAATCTTTCTTTATTTATTAAAAACTATAGATAAAAATAAAGATATTAATAAATCATTAGGGGCTTTAGAAAAAAACATTTTACAAATACATCATTATATGCAAAATGAGATGAGTGTAAATCGACTGGAAAATAATAAGAACACGAACTTATTAAGACAAGAACTTTTTTCTCAATTAAATAATTTTAATGAGTCTCTAATTAAGAGAATGAATGAATCTAACACAGCTGAATTAAATCAGTTAGAGGTTTTTGCGAAGCAATTAAATGCTTTAGCAGATATGAACGAAAAAAAGTTTGATAAACTAAAAGATAGTATTATTGTACAGTTAAGGCATTTACAAAATGATAATAATAACCAACTTGAAGAAATGCGTAAAGTAGTTGATGAAAAATTGCATGCTACCTTAGAAAAAAGATTAGGAGAGAGCTTTCAATTAGTCAGTGAGCGGTTAGAACAAGTACATAAAGGTTTAGGCGAAATGAAAACCTTGGCAAATGGTGTTGGTGATTTAAAAAGAGTTTTATCAAATGTAAAAACACGTGGAATTTGGGGAGAATTTCAATTGGAGAATTTGCTTGAGCAGATATTGACAATTGAGCAATATGAAAAAAATGTTGCAACGATTCCTAATAGCTGTGAAAGAGTAGAGTTTGCAATAAAGTTGCCAGGAAAACATATTCATGAAGGTTCTGTATGGCTGCCGATCGATGCTAAGTTTCCTCAAGAGGATTATCAACGATTATTAGATGCACAAGATAAAGCAGATACTGCTTTAATTGAAGAGTGCGCAAAATCTATAGAGAATCGTATAAAGAGTGAAGCGAAAGATATAAAGAATAAATATGTTTGTGTCCCATATACAACTGAGTTTGCTATTCTCTTTTTGCCAATTGAAGGATTATATGCAGAGGTATTGCGTCGTCCAGGATTATGCGAATTTTTAATGCAAAAATATAAAATTATTGTTACGGGACCAACAACTTTAGCTGCATTACTGAACAGTTTACAAATTGGCTTTAGAACTTTAGCGATAGAAAAGAGGAGTTCAGAAGTTTGGTCAATATTAGGTGCAGTTAAAACTGAGTTTGGTAAATTTGGTGATTTATTAGAAAAGACAAATAAAAAACTACAGGAGGCGAGCAACGTTATTGATACAGCAGCAAGAAAAACGCGAACAATTGAGCGAAAATTAAAAACGGTAGAAGAATTACCGGTAGATGAAAGTAATTACATACTAGATTTTACAGAGTAAAAGTTGATTCAGATGGAGCATTCACTTCTTCTACTCACATAAATTTTAATAGTTTACATGCTGTTAAAATTTATGTGAGTAGAAGAAGTGAATAAAGCCATGACTCCAAATTCTTTATTTCTTTAGAGACCAGATTTAATCATTAAAAAATAAAAAAGTATAGACAAATGATAATAGGTGTGCTATCCTATATTTATAGAAAATTTAATAAATATAGGCAATGGTGCCAGATGATAATACGATATTATTATGTATTTTGTTTGTACATATATTATTGGTTGTTTTGTCATGTGGTTTTTTTATTTTATGTATCTGGTAGTTTAAATTTTTTTAGAGGTGATATTTATGATGAATGATTTATTGTATGTAATTCCCGCGAACACTCCTAAAGAAGAAGTAAGTAATATGCTAAAAGCGCATCCTGAAATTAAATTTGTGTCTATTGTTGGTATTGATTTAGCTGGTAATGATACTGACGAAAAAATTCCAGTAAGTATTTTTCTTAAAGACATGGATGGCTTTTATTCTGGTAGTGCGGTTCAAACCGATGGTTCTTCAGTTGTTTTAACTGGTATTGCTACTTTGAATAACGCAAAAGTTGATATGCCGGTTGATCCTAGTGTGAAGTGGATTGTTGATTATAATTTTGAACATTATGATGAAGTTACAGGTAAACCTGTAGGAACTTTACGTATTCCTGCATTTTTGATTCATGATGGTAAAAAAGTAGATTCTCGCTCTATTTTAGCAGGTACGTTAGAATATGTGAAAACTGAATTATTAGCAGCATTTAAGCAAAATCCTCATATTTCTGGATTGGATCACATTAATGGTAATGATGTAGAAGATATTTTATTTACATCTGCAACTGAATTAGAATTTTGGGTAAAAACTCCGCTTGCTGAAGCGGAAATCACAGAAATGTCTGCTTCACAAGTTATGCAAGAACAATATTGGCAACGTACTCGTGGCGCAGTCCGTACGGCATTAGAGCAAGCTGTATTAATATTAGATCAATATGAGCTTGGTGCTGAAATGGGACATAAAGAAGTTGGTGGAATTAAAGCCCATATTGATGAATCTGGTAACTTAACACATGTTTGCGAACAGATTGAAATTGACTGGAAATATGCAGATGCTTTGCAAGCTGCGGATAATGAATTGTTAGTTCGTACTTTGGTGAAAGAAGTTTTCCGTGAAAACGGTCTTGAAGTAACTTTCCAAGCAAAACCGATGATTGGCCTTGCTGGTAATGGCGAACATACTCATTTCTGCATCATGGCAAAATTGAAATCAGGTAAAATAGTAAATCTATTTGCACCAACTGAAATGAAAAAAGATTTCATGAGTGCTATCGGTTATGGTGCAATTATGGGATTACTTAAAAATTATGAAGTGATTAATCCATTTGTATCCGCTACAAATGATTCATTAAATCGTTTAAAACCAGGGTTTGAAGCACCAGTTTGTATTGTTACATCCCTTGGCCATACTCCAGAAGTTCCTTCCCGAAATAGAACTATTTTAGCTGGTTTAGTTCGTGATGTAGAAAATCCAATGGCAACTCGTTTTGAATTACGGGCATGTAATCCATTCACAAATACTTATGTTACGTTAGCTGCTGTTTATTCTGCTATTCTAGATGGTGTAAAAGCTGCAGTAACAAAAACTACAGATGAATTGTTAGCTGAACTTTCTAAAGAAGCTGGTGCAGAAGGATTTTATCTAGAAAAAGATCGTGCATATCGTAGTGAAGAAGATGTATTTGAAGATTATACAGAAGAAGAGCGTAATCGATTGTTTGGAGCTCCACCTGCTACTGTATGGGAAAATATGAGTGCGATGGAATTGTATCCAGAAAAACGTGCTGTATTGACTGCTGGTGGTGCATTACGTGAAGAAATTATCTCCGCTTTCGTTGCAGGTGCATTAACTCGTTGGAAAACAGAATTAATAAGCAGAATTATTCCAGAGAATTTATCCATTATTAGAGCTTGTAAAGAGGTTGATTCTGATTTTTATACAGATCAAGATGTATTTAATTGGACGAAAGTAAATGAATTACGTTGTTATTTAGCAAAAGATTCAATTGAAGAAAAATCTTTATTTACGCTTATTTCATCTGCTTTAGTGGAAGGTGATTTTGCAACTGCTTCTGGTTTGCAAGTTGAAATGTATGATAAGGTTCAAGAATTAAAAGCGTTGTATGAAGTTTATAAAAGAAATATTATTTAATAAATAATATAGACTTTACCCCTACGTGTAGTAATAATTATATTATTTATTAAAATAGCAAGGCCCTTATTTGTAGATATATATTTACAAGTAAGGGCTTTTGTATTTTGAGAAATTTTGACTAAACAATGAATTATATAGTATAATCTATAGGAAAATTTGTGATGATGTTTTGCAAATAATTAAGGAGAGGTGGTTTATTTGAAAAAATTTTCTCGTATCTTTGTTATTTTGATTATAGTTACTTTTCCGATAAATGCAATTGTATTTGCTGGAACTGATAATCAAAAGAAAACGAAAGAAAATACCGTAAACTCATCCCACACCGAATCAACGCACAATTCTAGCAAAGATAAAAAGAAACAAAGTAAAGAAGTTGCTGAAACAGAAGATAATTCACTTGGTAAAAAATTAGAACAAGAAAACGGAGAACTAAAGAAGGAAAGTGGGCAAATCAAGGCACAGCCTTTTATAGTTAAATATGGAATGCGTGGAGAATCGGTAAGGACAGTGCAAACAATATTGATGGAATTAGGTTTTTATGCAGATGCAGTTGATGGAGTTTTTGGTAATAATACGTTAAATGCAGTGAAAGACTTTCAACTGGCACATAAAATGATTCCAGATGGCATTGTAGGGGATGCGACATTAGCAGTAATGAAAAGAGCAGAGCCAATTGTAAACCGAAATATGAGATCATTTTTTATGAATGCGTCTGCATATAGTGCATATGATCCAGGAAATTCTCAATATACTTCTAGAGGAAGTTTTTTGCGTAAAGGGCTTGTTGCGGTTGACCCTTCATTTATTCCTCTTGGAACTAGATTATATATACCAGGGTATGGTTATGCTATTGCTGACGATGTTGGGGGATCAATAAAAGGCAATCGTATAGATTTGGCTTTTGATAGTCATCGCGAAGCATTGGAATTTGGACGTCGTGATGTTGTTGTTTATATAGTTGATTAAAGGGGAAAAAGCTCTTTTTTAAATGAAGAGCTTTTTCCCTTTCTTTTTCAATTTTTAGCATATGTAAAATTTGTATGGATGATTTATGTTTTGATGGAGAAGATAAAATAAAATTCTTTTTTAGGGGAGTACAAATATGGGAGACACTACTTCAATAGCATTGGGGTCGCTTTTATTAGCCGGATTGTCAGGTGTATTGATGGCTATTCAAGGTAGTATTAATGCCTCTTTAGGAAAGGTTATCGGGATATGGGAGGCTACTTTTATTGTTCATGTAATAGCTGTTATTGTTTTGTTTTTAATGTTGTTTGGAATTAAATTGGGTGATGGAAGTTTTTCTAATATTAATCAAGCGCCTTGGTATAGTTATTTAGGAGGCGTTATTAGCGTTTTTATCATTTATCTAGTAGCATTAAGTATACCTAAATTAGGTGCTGCAAATGCGACGACTGCTATTATTATTGGACAAGTATTGATGGCTGGGGTTATTGATTATTTTGGATTATTTGGCTTAAAACAATTACACTTTGGTTGGCAACATGTACTAGGTATTTTATTCTTGGCTATTGGTGCAAAATTACTTTTAAATGATTTGTAGTTATTATTGACAATATAGGAATGATAATGTAAAATACGTGGCATAGAGTATTCTAAAGGGGAGTAGCTAGATAGATATAGTCAACAATCCTGTCATGCATAACATGGCTGGCTATATCGTTGAATTTTGATTCAATTAGTGAGACTTTTAGTATAACCTTAAAGGTTATACTAAAAGTCTTTTTCATTTATTTGACTACTTCTCTGCTTTATTAGTGACTATTTTTGACAGGAATAATAATTATTAAAAAGCGTTAATACTAAAATTAATTTTATAAAAAGGGGATATGCATATGGAGTTTTTATCATCAGTTTTATCTATAGTAATTTTAGATTTGGTTTTGGCAGGAGATAATGCTGTTGTTATCGCATTAGCCGCAAGAAATTTACCCAGAGAGAAAAAGAATAAAGCAATTTATTTAGGAACTTTAGGCGCAATTGTTATTCGTACTTTAATGACTTTATGTGCAGTATGGCTTTTAACAATTCCTTATTTGCAAGCATTAGGTGGGTTAGTACTTATTCCTGTGGCATGTAAATTATTAAAAAAAGAAGAACATACTGAACACGTTGATTCTTCAACTGGATTTTGGGGGGCAATTAAAACTATCATCATTGCGGATGCTGTGATGGGAATTGATAACGTATTAGCCATTGCAGGAGCAGCGCATGGTGACTTTTTACTCGTTGTTATTGGATTATTAATTAGTGTTCCGATTGTAGTTTGGGGAAGCAAATGGATCGGTAGATGGATGGAAGATTATCCAATATTAGTTTATGTTGGTGCTGGAATTTTAGCTTGGACAGCGGGATCAATGATTGTACACGATAAAATCATTGGGAGTTATTTAAATTCAGTTTCTCATGCATTAACATTCCTAATTCCGATAACAATTGTTGGACTTGTATTGATTTTTGGATATCTTTCTGGAAAAGGCAAAAAGAAATAAAACATATAAAACATATATGAATTATATTGACAAACCTATAAGCAATGTTGTATGATAAATCATAACTAAGTATATTTTTATTTAATATGTTGATATATTGTAGGATAAAATTTGGGAGGGATTTATAGATGACATTACCAGAGAACTTAAAATTTGCTACCTTAGCTGTACACGGAGGACAAGAGGCAGATCCAACAACAGGGTCAAGAGCTGTTCCAATTTATCAGACCACGGCGTATAATTTTCGGGATGTAGAACATGCTGCAAATTTATTTGAATTAAAGGAACCTGGAAATATTTATACTAGACTTATGAATCCGACGACCGATGTATTTGAAAAAAGAATCGCTTTATTAGAAAATGGAATAGCGGCTTTAGCTTTTGCATCTGGACATGCAGCTATTTTTGCATCAATTCTCAATATTGCTGAAGCTGGTGATGAAATAGTCAGTGCTTCTACTTTATATGGTGGTACATATAATATGTTTGCTTATAATTTGCCGCGGTATGGAATACACGTGAATTTTGTAGATGCAGAAAATCCTGAGAATTTTGCAAAAGCAATTACTTCAAAAACCAAGGCGATTTATGCTGAGGTGATTGGCAATCCTAAAGCAGATATTTTAGATATTGAAGCCGTAGCTAAAATTGCGCATGAACATAATATTCCATTAATTGTTGATAGTACATTTGCCACTCCTTATTTATGTCGACCGATTGATTTTGGTGCAGATGTAGTGATTCATTCAGCAACGAAGTTTCTTGGCGGACATGGTACATCTATGGGCGGCGTTGTTATTGATGCAGGAAAATTTGATTGGACAAAGGGGAATTTTCCACTAATTAATGCGCCGGATCCAAGCTATCATGGGTTAAATTATGCAAAAGATGTAGGAGCGGCAGCATTTATTACTAGACTAAGAGTGCAAATGCTTAGAGATTTAGGTGCTTGTTTAAGCCCATTTAATAGTTTTATGTTTTTAGTTGGATTGGAAACACTACACCTTCGTATGCAAAGACATGCTGAAAATGCATTAAAAGTAGCTGAATTTTTACAATCACATGAACTTGTTAGTTGGGTTAGCTATCCTAGTCTTTCTGGTGATAAACAATTTGATAAGGCAAAGAAATATTGCCCAAAAGGTGCAGGTGCAATTTTTACTTTTGGTATAAAAGGCGGTTTAGAGGCCGGAAAGAAATTTATTAATTCTTTGAAATTATTTTCTTTACTTGCGAATGTAGGTGATGCAAAATCATTAGTTATTCATCCTGCTAGCACAACACATTCACAATTAACACCAGAGCAACTAGAAAGTGCAGGTGTGCAGCCAGATTTAATTAGACTTTCAATAGGTATTGAAGATGTGCAAGATATTATTGCTGATTTGGATGAAGCGTTAAAAGCTACAGTAAAATGAAAAAAGGGGTCTGTGATCGTTCAGGAATTTTCTTAGTGTTATAAGATTTTTATATAAAAATAAAAGGAGAATTAATGTGTTTATTGCAGTTCTTATCGCTTTGTGCGTTTGCTTACTATCATTAAAAGGCTGGCATGATGAAATGAAAAAAACAACAAATGGACAGAATTTATCATTAATCCAGTTGTTTAAGTCTACACCGAGGGGAAAGAAAAATGCCGTTTTAATTATGGCGTTTCTCGCTTTATTAAGTATAGTTTCGCTAGCGTTAATGGGACTAGGTTATTAATTATACATAATTATGGAGAAAAATTCTTGTTGCGAAATTAGGAGTTTATTGCTATTGTAGATATATAATAGTAAAGAGAGGTTGTTAAAATGAAAAAATTATCTATAGTACTGTTACTTATTTTTATGATGATTAGCGCAAATACTGTATTTGCCCAAGCTGTTGAAGAAAGAAGTAATAATATTTTTAATACGATTGGCATAATTGATTCTATTGATAAAGATTCTATTGCAATTAGTGGCGAAGGAACATATAAAAATCTTATTTTAAGGGTTACGGATGAAAGTTATATTTTAAATGGAAAAACTGGAGAAAATTTAGATTTTTCTACGTTAAAAGAACATTCATCGGTCTCTGTGTATTATGATGGAAGAATGACGAGGAGTATTCCGCCAATTGGATTTGCTAAGGCGATTGTTGTTGGGGATAATGATGAAAATGGTTTATATATGCAAGTGAGAGAAGTTGAAAAAATTCAAGACGGCGTCAGAGTACTTTGCTCTAATGGTGATCGTTTAGTCACAATAAAAAATGATATTTTAGCTGATGCAAAAAATATTAGTGCTGGTGATGAATTACTTGTTTGGTATAAAGCGATGACATTAAGTTTACCAGGACAAGCAGTAGCAGAAAAAGCTGTGATTTTAAATAAGAAACCAGATATTACAGTTGGGCTTTTAGATAATAGCATTATAATTAAAGGGAATAATCAAGTGATTTCTACACGGGCGATTGTAAAAAATGAAAAGATTTTATTGCCATTGCGTCAGATTGCAGAGAAATTTGGGTATACTGTTTCTTGGAAAGAAGATAGTAAATCTGCGGAGCTATTAAAAGGACCACAATTTGCAACCTTAACGATTGATAGTCATGACTATGGGAAAAATAAAATGCGCATAGTTTTAGATGACGCTCCTCAGATGATCAATGGAGTAACGTATGTTCCTAGTGAATTTTTTGAAAAAGCATTAGAACTAAGTGTAAAAGTAAAATAATTAAGTAGTGAAAAACCTCCTGATAAAAGATTTATCAGGAGGTTTTTTCGTTTAAGACTATTTTATTAAAGGAATTTTAATTGTTTGTCCAGGAAAAATATGTGCATTTTTATCTAAATGATTTAATTCTATAATAGCAAAAACCAAGTCGCGAATATCATCTTTTTCACTGGAATATCTTTTTGCAATGTTCCATAGGTCGTCGCCTTGTCTTACTTCAATTGTTGTAAAAGTATTACCTTGAAGATAAGCGTTAGAAATAGTAGAAGGAGCCATGAACCATAAAAAAATTGAGCAAAGGGTAATTGTTAGTAATTTCATTATATGACCTCCAATAAGAACAAATGTTCGATTTAAAAACATCATAACACAAAACATATGTTCTAGCAAGATGTTGTTTGATTTTATAATAAAATTTTGTTAAAATACAACTATTATTAAGACGAAAGGAAAAATTATGGTTATAAATGGTGCAGTTATCAAAGAGCAAGGGGTAACTTTTGCTATTATCTCTGTTAAACCGCATGTAACACGGTATACTGTTACGGCAATAGAGGCTAGACAAAATTATGCGGCTTTTTTTCCGAATATGCCGATTATTTTAATGTCTCAAAACGAGCAAGGTGTTCCTCGCTTTGTTGGCAGAAAAGACATTGTTGATTTTTTAAAAACAATTAAGATAGAACAAATTCCTTGGAAACAATATCATGTTTACTAAATTTCTATGTTTATCATAAAGATTAAT
>UMGS01009765.1_pt1 | contig 11593 bp, 23 predicted proteins | sample 1965341 | NCBI WGS metagenome assembly UMGS01 (sample SAMEA4836079, study PRJEB28245) | human gut metagenome | biome: gut microbiome; material: fecal sample | place: Denmark | collected 2008 | reverse complement strand
AAAAACATGTAAAATCTGTAAAACACGCTCATGTTAAGCAAATTATTAATTACTTAATGATAAATCCATCTAATATCTTCTGTGCAACTGGTTAATAATTCTTCCAGCTCCTTATTGTTGCAATAAAACCGGCAACTGTCACCCGGTCTTTTATATGCACCTTTATGGGTGCAGATGAGAATATATATCCCTTTTGGTGGATTTCTTCTAACTGAAAATGCACAGTCAGCACACTTATTTTTCATATCTCCTGCTCCCTGTCTATCTATCATTCCTCTGTCTCCATGCTCCACTCAATATCCCATTTGATTCTCTGCCCACAGTGTCCGCAATATGGATAATTTGAATTAACCCCTTCACCGCAAGATGGGCACAATCCGATATTCTCTTTGTCTTTAATAAAACACCTTTCATCCTCTGGTTTTTTTGCTATCTGTTTCTGTAGCGCTGATATGACAGCCTCAACATTTTTCAATGGTATATGTCTAAATGACTTAACCTCTTGGCATCCCATCAATTTTGCATTTTCAACTACCTTTGATAGGTCTTTCATGATTCCTTCTTCAATCATCCCTCTGTCCCCTCATCATTTCCGGTACATTGCGAGCATCCCTTGCACATTTCGCATGGTTCATTCGCCCAAGCGTCCCCATATCCAATACATGGCCTTTTTTCTTCTGCCGGTTCTACTCCGCGCAGAATGCATGGCTCCGGCTTCTCGCACCGCTCAAACTCAATCACCCATACCCACGGATTGGTGTTCCATCCATATGTACCTATGTTAGATCTTTTAATAGCGGAATCCCATAATCTCATGAAAGCGGCTCTATGCGCTATCCCACTATTGTCCGTCTCTACAGTGACACCCTCCCTTTTTGCGTCTTTGTTGGTCAAATTGTGTATCCGCTCCGCCCGTACATCCGTCACCTGCAACCAGATTCTGGCGGCCTCCTTTGGCATATGGATAGATGGGCGCCACTTTCGTTCGGTATCGTCAAGACAGAATCCATTATCATCATATAAATCAGGCTGGTTTTTATCCGCTCTATAGACATAAAATAAATCGTCATAATGTGTATAACCATTTTCGTCTACTCTTGCGAGTTGATTCCATGTTTCCCGGACATACAGGATATCGCCTGGATGGTATCTACACATTTCTTCCGGCTTATATCTATCTCCTGTCTCTGGGTCTATGTAGCAGATAGCGCTTCCATTTACCTCAACGTCAAACTGGTTGGATATGTCGATATCAATCTTTCTCCGCGTGACCGTCTTGCGTCCTTCCAGGATTGCCCGGACCATTTCACCATTAAACAATATCGGTCTTACCATAACCTGCTCCTTCCTACGCTAAATACGTGCCAAATGAGTCAATTGCCTTCATGGCCTCTCCCAAATCATCAAACACCCTTCCATCGTACGAGATATCATCAATCCGGTACCCCAGTTCATCTCCATCGGATGGGGTTGCTACCCTCAAGGTGCAGATATCCATACCTTTGTATTCCGTTACCTTTGCATATCTATTGCTTAAATGCTTCATCTTCTCTCCTCCATAAATACGTGCTTCTATCATCAAATATCTGGCCTGTAATATTATTGATACGAATATGCGATAGTGTATCAATGTCTGTCGGTGTTAAATTACCGCCTCTGAATACAATGGTTCCATCCGCTTTTATTTCGCTTACCACACCGATGCGGCCAAAAACTGAATCAATACTATTTCTTTTCACTTCATTTTGTCCTCTTATGGCTTCGTTCGGTTACTTTCATTAAAATATCCTGTAAAACTATTAAATCGTCGTCCGTTACAAGGCTTGCCTGCATCATGATTTCCTGCAATGTATATATGGCCCACTCCCTGGTAGACCATTCCTGTTTTTCCTCTTCTGACGGATCTGGCTGGTTCATTGCTGTATCTGCAAAACCTGTAGCGGTCATTTCTGCATTTTCTGCCGCTTTCTCTGCCTGTATCCCAGCCTGTGTAGCAGCTATCTGGGCATGTTCTGCTCGTTTTGCAGCCTTCTCTGCTCGTTCTGCGGCCTTCTGTGCAGCCTTGATTTCCTGCTTCTCCTTGACACGCTCTGCAATATCCTTGTGACTGACTTCTTTTCCTCCAGCAGCCGCGGCTGCAATCTCCTTCTGTTCCTCTTCCGGAAGCTTTGCCGTCTCATATGCGGCAGTTTTTCCAATTGTTCCTGCCTTAAACTGTTCTTTCGCCTCAGGCACCAGGCCCTTGTTTATTTTATCCATCCTTGCCACCTGGGTCTTGCTGGTCTTAAGGATATCCGCAACAATATCCCGCATTTTTCCCTTTATAATTATCCCATCTTCTTCTCTGGCCCGTATAAGGGCCGCTTTCAAACGGGCCGCTTGCTCTGTTTCTTCATATGGCGTAAGTTTGCGGTTAAAGGCATTTCCAATAATAAGAGACAATTCAAATAGGGCTGATGTCATTTCTTTGTACAGATACCTTGCCTTATAATCCCTGGGAAGCGCCCCGCATTCTATATTATGTATGTTGGCCAGATTCCTTCTATGGCCGCTTATGATTTTGTATACACCATCTACCCGTCCAAGTACAGTCGGCTGCTGTTGGCCCACGGTAAGCATGGAATCTGCCAGCTCCTCAATGTTTTCCTGACTATAAAAATTGCTTTCTGATGGTTCCACTTCATAGGGGCTCAGATAAATTTCCGTAAAATCCGGATCTGATGCTTCCACGGTGTTTAATAGTTCTTTAAATGACCACGACATTGTTCCCCTTCCCCTCCTACAGATAGCTTTCTCCAAAACGCAACCTGAATTCGCTTCTTGCCATTTCTTCTGTTAACCCACAGGCAACTTCATGTTTTTCCCACGCAAGCTGTCCGGCTATTTTGGATAGCTTCTCTGCCATTGGATTCTCATGTATGCGTTCAAGGACATTCCCCATGTTATGGCATTTATTGCAGCACGGAATTTTTATCCCATCGTCTTCTGCCTTATCACGGTTTCCCTTCCCCCATATAAGGTGATGTTGTGCTTCTGTTGGCTTTCCGCAAAACACACAATAATCGTTATATTCTGTCACAATGCCTTTACTCACTGGTTCCCCTCCTATATTCTTCAACAAATTTCCGATAACTGACTGCCGCCGCGCTTCTTGGACTGTATTCCTCCAGAGGCTTCCCCATCATTATGCTTTCAGCCACTTTTTCGCTGTACCGTATTTTTTCCTTAAACATCTTATATCCCTGGTCCTGTAACCATTCAACACCAGCTACATTAGCATCGTTATTACGATACATTGTGACCAGGATTCCAAGCAGTTTTATTCCCGGGTTTCGCTCCCTGCATTCTGATATTTGGTTCTTGATAGTTTCCAGTCCATCTAACGCCCACTGGTCCAGTTTTACCGGCACAATTACGTCATCAGTGACCATTAGTGCATTTATTACATTAATCCCCATATCTGGAGGATTATCTATAATAATATAATCGTATGGCTTTCCATCCTCTGCCCTGGCATTACGCAATGTCTCAAACTGCCCCACTTTCTCCCCTGATTTACCCATCAACTGGTATGTAGACGTCAGAAGGGACATATCGGCGCTCACCACTCCCATGCCTGGCTCACCCGTAAATCTCATGATTTTATTCACGTCCTGCCCATTCAGAAGCTGGGCCGTTCCGCATATATGGTCCTCTGCATAATGCTTTCCCATGGCCTGGCTAAGGTTACCCTGTTTGTCATTGTCCACCAGCAATACGCTCTGTCCGTATTTATGGTGCAATATGTATCCCAGCTCCAGCGCTGTCATGGTCTTTCCCACACCACCCTTTAAATTGATTATGCTTATAATCCTCACTATCTTCCTCCTAAAATACATGTGGATCTTCACACGGTCTTATATCCATGCCGCGTTTCTCCGCTATCTCCTCTAAGCATTTCATACGCCATTGATGCCCTATCGTTGCTGACTGTATTTCATAATCACGCGTTTTCAATGACATAATTCTAAGGTCTCTCATTAATTTCTGAAATTCACCTGGATATATGGTGGTATCCGCCTCTAAAATTCGTTTTACATCAAAAGGCGAATACCCAACTCTGGCACACACTTCTCTTTCACTTATTTCAAAGCATTCGGCTAACTCATGCAGTACGCTCATTTTTTCGCCTCACACTTCTTTAGTGCCCGGATGACCGTTGCACTGCTACAACCTAACATACGCGCTATCTCGTTCACTCCGCGGCCAGATGCTCTCAGCTTGGCAATTTCTATGTGTCTTGCATTGATTTTGTCCCTTTTTTGCTTTGCACATCGGACAACATTGGCAACCGCCTGCTGACTATATCCAGTCTTTTCTGCTATCTCAGCATTGCTCAGGCCACGATATGCCAAATTCATTATCTTTTTCCGTCGTTCTTCCATCCTTTCTTCCTCATTCGGCATATGTATATCTGTCCGAAGTTTTGGACGCCTTTTCGCATTATATATAAGTGCTTCTTGGAGCGTCATGCTCCGCTGCATCCTTCCAAGCTGTAATGTGATGATATTTTTATAGATACCAGTAATTAGCATTCGTCTCTTGACCATTCTGGATCCTCCTATCCCATCACTTCTTGGGACTGATTCATAATATATAAGCGAGTCTCCTATCTTAAGAGATTTTCTGTATGCCTCTAATTCATCCCTTTTTATCGGGTTTTTTGTTTCAATTCCCATATCTGCCTCCAAATCTTCTTGATTTCTTTGGCCGTATCAGATATACTTAATTTGCACAGACTGGGACGGGGACCTTCCCTGTCCACCCGGCTGATTTTATTCAGCCGGTTTTTTATTGTAATAACTGATTGGCCTTATTGACACCGGTTTATATCCGACTCCTTCAATTGATGTGTAATTTCGGTTCTGCATTTTTTGGCAATCACATTTTTCTCCTGGGTCCAATGCTCCCCCGCAATATTCACACGTTCTAAATTGTCTTGCCATGTTTCTTATCTTCCTCCGTACATCAACAAATACATGATGACCATTGTTGCAAATCCAAGCAGGTAAAATAAGGCCGCCGACCAACATTTATAATGTTCTCTTTCTTTCCTGGCCTTCCTGCACTCATATCTCCAATAATCTTCTCCCACTGCACGGCCTCCTTCATTCTTCGCTTCTCTTATACTCATAATAGATTTCCTCCATGGTATGCGGCGTAAAAAACATCTCACGGTTATAATAGTCTCCCACCCAAATAAACACTTCCAGCACCTCTCCTTCGTACCATTTCCCGGCCAGGAAAAACGTCTGGAAAACCTTCTTGTTTCCCTTAGTGTTCCATGGCGATACCCTTATTTTTATCTGGCCCGACTGGAAGTAATAGCCATATTCATCTTCCTTCATTAACTTCCCGGTCCCCAAGAGCTGCTTTGCCAGTTCTTCGGCCTTTTTCTTTGTGACCTTTCCTGTTCTCATGGTTCTTTCCTTTCCGATTCTTGTTTTTTCTCCCCTCCCGTCCTATAATGTACTTACAGGCCCCCGCCAGGGCCAAGTACAAAAGAAAGGGGGATGTTACATGGATGCTAAACTTATACGCAAGGTTACATTTACGTGTCCAGGATGTAATACATCCATTAAATTTGATATTCTTCCTGGCGAAAAAGAAAGGGAAGAGTTGATGTTGGCAGTCAAAACTATTGGTTGCCCCAAATGCCACATATCTTTATACAAAGATGCACAGCGTATGCTTCTGGCTATATATGAGTATAATGCGGCTCTTGAAAAACTCTCCACCACCGTAGAATCCACTTGCTCCACTCTGGACTAAAAGACGCCTGTTTTAGCTCTGTCAAGTATCTCCATTGCTCTTGCCAGAGCTAAAACATCCCCGCACTTTTGCCATTCACCTTTATGACTTTCTCCTGATGATCCAGTTTCCTTCAAAGCTTCCGATCGTTCATTTGATTGGCTGGATTCCCTTACTACCGCAACTCCCAAGCTTTCCAGTCTCTTCCAACATTCAAATATCTTCTCCTGTGCCTGTTCCATCTCTTCCATGACTTCATTCAGCTCTTTTTTACTAAATTCAATTTTCATGTTATACATTCTCTTTTCTCCTTTCTGGGTTGATATCGGGTGATTGTTACACATATGTATCCACCGGAATCAATTTAATCCCCCTTGCCTTGTAATCCCGCAATACGATATCGTAAATGATTTCCGGTGCCTCTACCCCCTCCAGGGTCTCCAGCTCCCTTCCATCCTTCATTACATTGATTACCTTAAGATGGGGCTTGTCCTCCTTTTTCATGTCCTTTCCCTCCCTATGCTGTTTTATTTTCTCGCTGTTCCAGGAAATCTATCGCCTTTAAAAAGCTTTCCAGATTAATCTGGTTCTTCTCGCTCAGCCCCGTAAGCATTTTTGCCACTTTTTCCACTTCCGGTCTACAGTCACTGTCTACCATGGTTTCTGTACAGTTACAATTTGACATTATAGCTTCCTCCTCTCTTCTTGTTTTTTCTCCCCTCCCGTTCTATAATGTACTTACAGGCCCCTGCCAGGGCCAAGTAAATTCGGAGAGGTACATATATGACCGTGAAATATTCTTCTCACTCCCTAGAACCTGATATGTATCAGGATGTTATTTTTGAACTTAATGAAATATCGCAATGCCCAAGATGCAAAAGTTTCATATCTCCTATTTTTCTCTTTAGTGCGTTTAAGAGATATCGTATTGATTCTGCGTCCCTTGCCAAAATTGACTGTTTTCTTTTTTGTCCAAAATGTGAACATGTATTCATTGGCACATACGCATCCCTCTATAAACTTGGCAAATACGAAATGGCATCCCTCAAATCCGTTGAACCGACCCCCCCTTCTGCTCAATCGTTCGATGATAAGATCAGAAATCTATCACCACGTTTTGTTGAAATCTATAACCAATCCCTCGCAGCGGAATCCTACAAATTACATGAGATATGCGGACTTGGATATAGAAAATCGCTTGAATTTCTTGTGAAAGATTTTTCAATTCATTTCAACCCCTGTGATGCAGATAAAATCAGAGCAATGTCCCTTAGTTCTTGCGTTCATCAATACTTAAATGACCCTTCTGTTAATTCTCTGGTTGAAAAGGCTATGTGGCTTGGTAATGATGAAGCACATTATGTTCGTAAACACACTGACCGAGACACTAATGATTTGAAAACTTTTATCACCGCAGCCACTCATTTTATCACTTTAAGACTAACAATAGAGGATGCAAATTCAATTGTCTCTCAAAAGTGATTCATCGAATTTACATGTTTCAACATCAAAGGCTTCTACAATCTTTTTGTCTCTAAGTTCTTTTAAATGAGGGTCATATTCGGCTAAAAAATTTCCTTGCATGTCCCAGTACTGTGTTATTTTACGTACTGGGTCTTTTTCCGTACCATCTCCTTTCAGTGCCATTATTTCTATCACTTCCATTACTCTTACGCTTTCCATTCCTATTGCTCCAAACATCTCTTTTCTCCTTTCTGGGTTGATTGATTCAAGATTTTAGTGTTTGTGGTTTGATAAAGTCATTTTATATCTTATTATTGACTTTGTCAAGCCAATAATGGAATTTTTTTTATTGTTATGGCTTGACTAAGCCATTTTATTGTTATATACTCAAACTATACTTGAATCGAAAGGTAGGTGATAGCAATGGAAATGCACGAACGTATCAAAGAATTGAGAAAAAATCATTTAAATCTATCTCAAGAAGCATTTGGTGAACACCTTGGGGTAAGTCGTTCTGTCATTAATAATATAGAGCGAAATGCTCTTGCCAGACCAGAGCAGAAGCTTTCTCTCATTCGCTTAATGTGCAAAGAATTTAACGTTAATGAAGAATGGGTATTGAATGGTACAGGGCCAATGTTTGTTCAACCAGAAACTTTTAGTCTGGATTCCTTTGTGAAAGAACGTGGGATGTCCGAACGAGAACTAAGGATATTGAAAAGATATTTTGCCCTCGACCCCAAAACACGGCAGGAGGCTCTTTCCTATTTCTTAGATAACTTGGACGAGGAGAAAGACGAATCTGAAATGACGTTTGATGAATTGATTGCCGAATGCCCAAAAACTCCAGAAGAGCTTGAACGCTTATATCCGCCAGTCAATATCAAGCCTAAGGTTGTCAGTAAGCATAAGGTTATTTAACAAAACACCCAAAATTCCGAAGGAAAATTTGGTACTGAGTTTAGAACAGCATTATTTTTTGTGTCGTTCCTGAGAAGTCTAAATTATAGTAGATAGTATGTAAACTGCGATAGTATATTGCGTATATAGTCTTTCTTTTATAATAAATGTACTTCTTACTCAACATAATAACCACAACCTTTCTTGTCGGAAGATTGGGTGCAAGAATTATTATATTACTGGAAATAATTTTATTAACCTGGAAATATATTCCATATTGCGAGGGTAACTTATGAAATACGATTATGAAGAACAAGATAATAAATATCCTTTGTTTGGATGGATTTTGCTATTAGTTTTAATGATGTTGATATTTCTTATATATTCAAATATCAAATTAATGAACCAAGTAAATATCTTAGACCAACAATTAGCTTCTCTAACCCAAAGTTCTTCAACAACTAGCAGTGTTACTGAAGATGATGTTAGTGCAATTAGAAAACAGATTGGAAATTTACAGGATAGTTCTTATGAAATAGGCTTAAAAGTAAACTCCGTGGAAAGGACATTAGATGATATCACGTCTTTTATTGGATTAGACGCCAAACAGCAAAAAGAACGTGACGAAATTATAAATCAAATAAAACGGAACTGATAACTTAACTATCTTAATATAAACTAATAGAAATTTATCAGTTGAAGAAATTTCTTCCGATGAATTCTAAAAATAAGTTCTTCAAGTCTCAACTAATTTCTATTAATTATTATTAAACAAAGGGAGGGTTAATTATGATATTATCACAAGAACACATTTATAAATCGGAGGATTATTGGACTTTGCCCGATGGAGAGCGGGCTGAGCTGATTGATGGAAGGCTTTACAACATGGCCCCGCCAAACCGTATACACCAGAAACTAGTTCAGCAATTATCCCTTACGATTGGAAACTATATCACTTCCCATGGTGGTGTTTGCGAAGTCTATCCGGCTCCCTTCGCCGTCAACTTAGATTCTGACGACAAGGACTGGGTGGAACCTGATATTTCTGTGATATGCGACAAGAACAAATTGACAGACCGCGGTTGCAGTGGTGCACCTGATTTCATAATAGAAATCGTATCACCCAGCAGCAGAAAAATGGACTATTCCATTAAAAATGCTTTATATTCTGAATCTGGTGTACGCGAATACTGGATTGTAGACCCCGATAAAGAACGGACTACCGTATATTATTACGAGGAAGATGCTGCGCCTACCATTTATGCCTTTGAGCAAAAAATCACTGTGGCTATCTACGGAAATCTAGATATCACAGTTTCAGATCTTCTTTAATAACTTATTGTTTATATAATAAAAACCGCCCCTGCGCCAACAGGAACGGTCTTATAGATACTATTGCAGGACATGCCCGAAATAATATCAGGTCACCTAAACCTACGCATATTATATCATTCGGCACCGCATTCTGCAATGGGTGTTCTTTTTATGCTTAAAAATACTTTAAGGAAGGAAATGATAATATGCGTAAGGATGTTAAACGAGTAGCTATTTACATACGTGTTTCAACGTATGAGCAGGCGCAGGAGGGGTATTCCATTGATGAACAAAAGGAACGGTTAGTGCAATACTGTAAAGCAATGGGATGGGTGGTATCCGAAATATACATAGACCCCGGATTCTCTGGATCCAACCTGGAGCGCCCCGGGCTTCAAAAACTCATAGCGGAGATAAAAGCTTATGATAGTGTTTTAGTATACAAGCTTGACCGCATCTCGCGTTCTCAAAAAGACACTATGTACCTGATAGAAGATGTTTTTCTGAAAAATGATGTTGATTTCGTGTCGATGAGTGAGAGCTTTGATACCAGCACGCCTTTTGGTCGGGCTGCCGTAGGACTTCTCGCCACATTCGCCCAACTGGAACGCGAAAACATCAAAGAGCGAATGACAATGGGAATGAAAGGGCGGGCAAGAAAGGGATACTGGAAAGGAACCAGCAGGCCCCCGATAGGCTATGATTACAAAGATGGTAATTTAGAGGTCAATGACTATGAAGCCATGCAGATACGGGAACTATTCACTATTGCTGCAAACGGTATCCCCAACATGCCGTACAATGTTAAAAATATGGCCCGTTATCTCTCTCAAAAATACTCAAACAAATATGGCAATTGGACCGATAGCACCGGTATTACTTATACCATTCAAAATAAAGTCTATATAGGTATGGTCAAATACAAAGATGAATATTTCCCAGGAAATCACATGCCTCTGATTGACAATGAGCTATTCGAGATAGCCAATAGCCGATTAAATGCTTATCTATCCTCCTTCAGTGAGCATAGCACTTACACAAAGTATATGTTATCTGGATTAACAGTTTGTGGTATCTGCGGGCGCCCCTACTATCGCCGTAACTCACAAACCAAAATTGGTGGTATAAAAAAAGAATACGGATATTATTCCTGCCAAGGCCGCAAAGCAGATATACCAGTTAAGTGCCAATCCAAAATATATCGCCAAGAAGAATTGGAGCAAGAAGTCATTAATCAAATCGAATCATTAAAATACAGAGACTTTTCCACGGGGAATGGCAAAAACGATACCGCTTCTCTTCTTCAGGAGATGAAACAAATTGATTCTCGCCAGGAACGGCTTATTGACTTATATAGCCTCGGCTCTGTATCCAGAGAACAAATAGACGATAAGATAAGAGAACTCAACCAGCAACGAGAAAAGGTAAAAGTTCTCTTATCTGCACAAAACACTTTAAAATCAGAAGAAATAATCAAAATGTCAACCTGTATACGCAATGTCGACTACGCTACTCAATGCGACATAGCCGGAATGCTGATAGAAAAGGTAGTGGTAGAAGGCGAAAACATACGTGTTTACTGGAATTTCTAGCCCTTGTTATTCTCGAAGTAAGTATGTTAATACTTTCCTTCCCCATGGTATTTCCCTTTCTTTCATGTCATGATTGCATATGGGATTTACAGCCCTGCACGGAAGCTTCCTTGCCCGCGCTCCTGTCCCAGTCCCTGGGCAGGATGAAATCCACTGTTCTCAGCAGACGGTCCGTAGACACCACTTGGACCCGTATGGTCTGACCCAGCTTAAATGTTTTCTTGGTCATCTCACCCACCAGTTCGTAGTGCTGTTCATCAAATATATAATAATCGTCCCTCAGCTCGCTTATGCGGACCAGCCCTTCCACCGTGTTAGGCAGCTCAACATACAGCCCCCAGTTGGTGACGCCTGATACGACGCCGTCAAACTCCTGCCCGATGAATCTGGACATATACTCGCACTTTTTAAGCTTGTCCGTCTCACGCTCCGCTTCCTCTGCACGGCGCTCCAGGGCCGAAGTCTGCATGGCCACTCCCGGCAGTATGGCTTCGTAATGGCTGACCCTCTTGTTTCCCAGTCCGCCCTTCAGA
>UMGS01023814.1_pt1 | contig 11631 bp, 9 predicted proteins | sample 1965341 | NCBI WGS metagenome assembly UMGS01 (sample SAMEA4836079, study PRJEB28245) | human gut metagenome | biome: gut microbiome; material: fecal sample | place: Denmark | collected 2008 | reverse complement strand
AATGGGCTAATATCGTTGCTAAGAAAACTGCTAAAGATGGTGCTAACTCAAAGATTTATGCTAAGTTTGGTGTTGAAATCTATGTAGCTGCTAAACAAGGTGAACCAGATCCAGAGTCAAACTCAGCTTTGAAATTTGTTTTGGAACGTGCTAAACAAGCGCAAGTGCCAAAACATGTTATTGATAAGGCTATTGATAAGGCTAAAGGTAACACAGATGAAACTTTCGTTGAGGGGCGTTATGAGGGATTTGGACCTAACGGTTCTATGATCATTGTAGATACTTTAACTTCAAACGTTAACCGTACAGCTGCCAATGTACGTACTGCATTTGGTAAAAATGGTGGTAATATGGGTGCTTCAGGTTCAGTATCATACATGTTTGATAAAAAAGGTGTCATTGTATTTGCTGGCGAAGACGCAGATGCTATCTTTGAGCAATTGCTTGAAGCAGATGTAGACGTTGAAGATGTAGAAGCAGAAGATGGAACAATCACTGTTTATACAGAACCAACTGACCTTCACAAGGCGTTGGAAGCTCTCCGTGCTAACGGTCAGGAAGAGTTCCAAGTGACAGAACTTGAAATGATTCCACAAACTGAGGTTACTCTTGAAGGTGAAGACCTTGAGACGTTCAAAGGACTTATTGATGCTCTTGAAGCGGATGATGATGTTCAAAAGGTTTATCACAATGTAGCAGATATGTAATCTCATTAAACATTTTCTGTCTTGTAGAAAGTGTTTTTCTGTGGTCTGGTTAAGGATCTGCCTTGTTTGTCCTGACGTAATCTGATATAGTAGAAGCCAAGTGAATTATTGGAGGAACACGAAATATGAATATGATGCTATTGTTGGTCATTTATGCTGTTGCAATTGTTGGTTATGTGGTGTTTAGCCGTCGCCGTCAGGCGAAGGCTCAAGAAGATCGTTTTGCAGGTCTCGCTAAGGGTGCGGAAGTCGAAACAATTGGTGGTTTGATTGCCATTGTTGACGAAATTGATAAAGAAAATAATCGTATCGTCTTGGATGCGGAAGGTGTTTTCTTGACTTTTGACTTGAGCCGTTCAATCATGAAAGTGATCACGCCAGCACCAAGTACAGAAACAGCAGAGACTGTTAAAGAGACAATTGTTGAAGAAGATTCAGCAATTGAGTCTGCTGATGAAAAGTAAGATGTGTATTTTAGGCTAGGTTAAATCCTGGTCTTTTTGCATATTCTAATCTCCTTGGTATTAAATACTGTTCAGAACCCTTTAAAATGTGGTAGAATAAAGGATAAACTATATTTAGAGGATATTTCATGTTTAAATTTAGAAAAAAATCTCATCAAGAGGTTTTAGACAATATTCCTAATCATATCGGTATTATTATGGATGGAAATGGCCGTTGGGCTAAAAAGCGTCTACAACCGCGTGTGATGGGACATAAGGCTGGGATGGATGCCTTGCAAAAGGTAACCATCGAAGCGTCACAACTTGGAGTTAAGGTATTGACAGTCTATGCTTTCTCAACTGAAAACTGGTCACGTCCACAAGATGAAGTTAAATTTATCATGAATTTGCCAGTTGAATTTTTTAACAAGTATGTACCAGAATTAGACAAAAACAATGTTCGCATTTTGACAATCGGAGATAATAGTCGCCTACCTAAGGAAACCTTAGATGCTCTTGAAAAGGCAGTAGAGCAGACGAAACATAATTCCGGTTTGATACTTAATTTTGCATTGAACTACGGTGGTCGTGCGGAGATTGTATCGGCTGTTCAAGCTATTGCTAAAGAGGTTGAAATAGGGAGACTCAGACCTGAAGCTATTGATGAAGACCTCATTGCTAAGCATTTGATGACAGATAAGCTGCCATACCTTTATCGTGATCCAGATTTAATTATCCGTACGAGTGGCGAACTTCGTCTTAGTAATTTCTTGCCTTGGCAATCTGCCTATAGTGAGTTTTACTTCACAGATGTTTTCTGGCCAGACTTTGATCAGCAGGGACTACATCAAGCTATCTCTGACTACAATAAACGTCACCGTCGCTTCGGTGGTGTCTAGAAAGGACCTCTCATGCAAGAACGTTTAATTGGTGGGGGTGTGGCAGCAGCCATTTTCCTCCCATTGCTCTTTATCGGTGGTCTTCCTTTCCAGCTTTTGGTTGGGGCTATGGCCATGGTTGCAGTGTCTGAGATGCTTCGGATGAAGCACTTGGAGATGTTCTCTATCGAAGGTGTTTTGTCTATGTTGGCAGCCTTTATTTTAGTAGTGCCCATTGACCATTATTTTAACAGTCTTCCGACAGATGCCAGTGTGACAGGTTTTGCTATTATTTCTTTTTTAATTTTAGCAGGAACTGTACTTAATAGCGACCACTATTCTTTTGATGATGCGGTATATCCAATCACTTCTGCCTTTTATGTTGGTTTTGGTTTCCAAAATCTCATTGCAGCACGTTTGGATAGCTGGGAAAAAGTTTTATTTGCCCTCTTCATTGTTTGGGCGACGGACATTGGTGCCTATCTCTTTGGTCGTCGATTTGGTCAAAAAAAGTTATTGCCAAAAGTATCACCTAATAAAACCATTGAAGGTAGTGTTGGTGGTATCTTATCAGCAATCATTGTAGCACTACTCTTTGGGTTGATTAATCATAATGTCTATGCACCCCATAGTTTCTTCTGGTTGCTTATCTGTACGATTCTCTTTAGTATCTTCGGTCAATTTGGTGACTTGGTTGAATCAGCTATTAAACGACACTTTGGTGTTAAAGACTCAGGTAACCTTATTCCTGGACACGGTGGCATATTAGACCGTTGTGATAGCTGGATTTTCGTTTTCCCAATCATGCACTTACTAGGACTTTTTTAAGGGTGGTGGTGTCTAAATGAAAGCTATTATTACTTTTTTACTGATTTTCTGTGTGATTGTCGTCTTCCATGAGTTTGGCCATTTCTTCTTTGCCAAACGATCAGGCATTCTGGTGCGTGAATTTGCCATTGGGATGGGTCCTAAAATTTTTGCACACACTGGTAAGGATGGTACCGTTTATACTATTCGTATCCTTCCTTTGGGTGGTTATGTGCGTATGGCTGGTTGGGGTGAAGATACAACTGAGATTAAAACGGGGAGTCCTGCTAGCCTAACGCTTGGAAAAGATGGCAAAGTGAGACGTATCAATCTTTCAGATCGTCAGGTTGACCAGACGGCTTTGCCTATGAACGTTACTGCCTATGATTTGGAAGATAAGTTAACTATTACAGGTCTTGTCCTAGGTGAGACCAAGACCTATGAGGTTGACCATGATGCCACTATCGTTGAGGAAGACGGTACGGAGCTTCGTATTGCTCCTAAGGATGTCCAATATCAAAATGCTAGCATTTGGGGACGTTTAATTACCAATTTCGCTGGTCCTATGAACAACTTTATTCTTGGGGTCTTGGTCTTTATTATCCTTGCCTTTGTTCAAGGTGGTGTTCAAGATACGTCGACCAACCTTATCCAGGTGACTAATGGTGGTGCTGCCCAGGTGTCAGGTTTGAAAACTGGTGATGCCATCGTGGCCATTAACAAGGACAAGGTTACTGACTGGGACAGCTTGAAAGAAGCATTGAGAGAGAATACCCAAAAATTCTCGAAAGGCGACAGCCTTTCTGTGACGGTTAAGAGAAGTAATGGTCAGGAAGAAACTATTTCTGTTAAACCCCAAGAGAGCCAAGGGAGCTACTTTTTAGGTGTCTCTCCTGTCTTAAAGACAGGTCTTAAAGATAAGATTTTTGGTGGTTTCCAAATGGCTTGGGAAGGTGCGACGGCAATCCTCGCTACGCTCAAAGGGCTCATTACCAACTTTAGCTTGAACAAGCTTGGTGGACCGGTTGCTATGTTCCAGATGTCTGCACAAGCCTCAGAAAGTGGGTTGATTTCCATTCTTGACCTTATGGGAATGCTCTCTATCAACTTAGGGATTTTCAATCTTATTCCAATTCCAGCCCTTGACGGTGGTAAAATTGTTATGAATATTATTGAAGCTATTCGTCGTAAACCACTTAATCAAAAAATTGAAAGCTATATCACACTCGCAGGTGTTGCGGTCATGGTTGTCCTTATGATTGCAGTAACTTGGAATGATATTATGCGTGCTTTCTTTTAATTAGAAACAAAGAAATGAAAGGAAGTCTAAGGAACTTGACCCACGGGCTAGCCTCCTTAGTATGTAAATAATGAAACAAAGTAAAATGTTGATTCCAACACTTCGTGAAATGCCAAGTGATGCTCAAGTTATTAGTCATGCCCTTATGGTACGTGCGGGTTACGTGCGTCAGGTCTCTGCTGGTATTTATGCTTATATGCCATTGGCAAACCGTGCTATCGAGAAATTTAAAACCATCATGCGTGAGGAGTTTGAAAAAATCGGTGCGGTTGAAATGTTGGCGCCAGCGCTTTTGACAGCAGATTTGTGGCGTGAATCTGGTCGTTATGAAACTTATGGTGAAGACCTTTATAAACTAAAAAATCGTGATAAATCTGACTTTATTCTCGGTCCAACTCACGAAGAAACTTTTACAGTCTTGGTTCGTGATGCGGTTAAATCATACAAACAATTGCCACTTAACCTTTATCAAATCCAATCTAAATATCGTGATGAAAAACGTCCTCGTAATGGTCTTCTTCGTACGCGTGAATTTATCATGAAGGATGCTTATAGTTTCCACCAAAACTACGAAGATTTGGATGTAACTTACGAAGACTATCGTAAGGCCTATGAAGCTATCTTTACACGTGCTGGCCTTGAGTTTAAGGCTATCATCGGTGATGGTGGTGCTATGGGCGGTAAGGATTCCCAAGAATTTATGGCTGTCACTCCTGAGCGTACGGACCTTAATCGTTGGGTAGTTCTTGATAAGTCAATTGCTTCATTGGATGAGATTCCAGAAGATGTCATGGAAGAAATCAAGAATGAATTGACATCGTGGTTGGTAGCTGGTGAAGATACGATTGCATATTCTACAGAGTCAAGTTATGCAGCTAACCTTGAGATGGCAACAAACGCCTACACACCAGCGACTAAGGTTGTGACTCAAGAAGAAGTTTCACGAGTCGAAACACCAGGTTGCAAGTCAATTGACGATGTCGCTGCTTTCTTGAATATTCCAGAAGAACAAACGATTAAGACTTTGCTTTTCACTGCTGATGACGAACCAGTAGTGGCTCTTCTTGTTGGTAATGATCAAGTTAACGATGTGAAGTTGAAAAACTACCTTGCAGCTGACTTCCTTAAACCAGCTACAGAAGATGAAGCGCGTCAAGTCTTTGGTGCTAACTTCGGTTCTCTTGGTCCAGTTAATCTTCCTGAAAATGTTCGTATCATTGCAGACCGTAAGGTTCAAGACGTGGCTAATGCTGTTGTTGGAGCCAATGAAGATGGTTATCACTTGACAGGGGTTAACCCAGAGCGTGACTTCAAGGCAGAATACGTGGATATTCGTAAAGTTAAAGAAGGTGAGATTTCGCCAGACGGTCAAGGTGTCCTTCAGTTTGCGCGTGGTATCGAGATTGGTCATATCTTTAAACTTGGTACACGTTACTCTGAAAGTATGGGTGCTAACGTTCTTGACGAAAATGGTCGCGCAGTTCCAATTATCATGGGATGTTACGGTATCGGTGTAAGCCGTATCTTATCAGCGGTTATTGAGCAACACGCACGTCTCTTTGTCAACAAAACACCAAAAGGTCAATACCGTTATGCTTGGGGTATTAATTTCCCTAAAGAATTGGCACCTTATGATGTTCACTTGATTACAGTTAACACAAAGGACGAGGAAGCTAATGCATTGACAGATCGTTTGGAAGCTGCTCTTGCTGCTGAAGGTTATGATGTTTTGATAGATGACCGTAATGAGCGTGTTGGTTCTAAATTCTCTGATAGTGACCTTATCGGGCTTCCAATTCGTGTGACGGTTGGTAAAAAGGCAAGTGAAGGTGTTGTCGAAGTTAAAATCAAGGCAACTGGTGACACTATTGAAGTGAACGCAGATAATTTGATTGAAACACTTGCTATCTTAACAACTGAACAAGATGCTTAATACTAAAAAATCTTTTCTTGCAGAGGCGGGAAGAGATTTTTCTTTTTAAACGACAAAGATTAATTGAGAAAAAGGAGATAAATTCCAATTTGACAGAATTGTCTAAATAGTGTAAACTTAAATCTATCTTAACTACGGAGGCATTACATGCTTGACAAATCTACCCACTGGGGAAATCTTAAAGCTTGTTATTACTTTAGTTTCTTTAGATAGGGCGTTTGTGTTTCAAGATACAAGCGTCAATAAGTTTGTATCTATGAAGCTAAAGCATTTTGTGATGGATTAGCCGATTAGATGAAGAGGTCTAACCGGTGACATAGGCTAGCTTGTGCTAGTCAAGATGCAGAGAACCAGTTGGGTCTGTCCTAGCTGGTTTTTCCATGCCGCGGTCTATTTTTAATTTCTCATTCTAAGCTAGAATTGTTCTTTAAACAGCAAGATTTAGCTTACTTTTGACGTGATAAATAAAGTGATTGTATCATTTGGGGATGCTCTTGAAGACTTGAGGATTTTTCATGGGCAATGAAACTGTTGTTTTCCCTGTGCCTCCAATGCTTCAGAAGAACATAAAAGGAAATTGGAAATAGATAAAATAAAAAAAACAGAGGTGTACAAGATGAAGAAATTCTTGGTCAGTATGATGGCTGTTATAACAGCTGCCATCTTGGTTGCATGCTCCAATGCTTCTAACAAAGATTTAGTTCACATCGGTGTTCTCCAATATGTAGAGCATCCTTCCTTGTCAGCGACACGTAAAGGGTTCATTGAAGAACTCAAAGAGGAAGGGTATGTCGATGGTAAGAACATTAAAATCGATTATCAGAATGCACAAGGAGATCAGTCTAACTTGCAGACGATTTCTCAGTCGCTTATTGAAGATAATGATGTCATGTTGGCTATCGCAACCCCAGCAGCTCAGTCATTAAGCAGTTTGACAAAAGGTAAGCCAATTCTCTTTACGGCAGTGACGGATCCTGTCTCAGCTAAGTTGGTTAAGTCTATGGACAATGTTGGTGGAAATGTGACGGGGACAAGTGACATGTCTCCTATCAATAAACAGGTTGAATTGTTGAAAAAGGTCTTTCCAAACACTAAAAAAGTTGGGATTATGTATACGACCAGTGAGCGTAACTCAGAAGTTCAGGTTGAAGAAGCCAAGAAATACTTTAAGGAAGCTGGTATTGAAACGGTTATTAAGGGGATTTCATCAACCAACGATATTCAAGATACAGCCAAAAGCTTGATGAGTCAGACCGAAGTCATTTTTATCCCGACTGACAATACCATTGTTAGTGCCATTAATACCTTGGTAGACCTTTCTAAAGAGACTAAAGTTCCTGTTGTTGGTAGTGATGCTGGTAGTGTAGAAAAAGGTGTCCTATTCACTTATGGAACCAACTATGAAGCGCTTGGTCGTCAAACAGGTAAGTTAGCAGGTCGTGTTCTGCGAGGTGAGAAAGTTAAGGACATTGATGCGGAGTACCCTAAAACTCTAAATGTTGTGGTTAATCATGATATGGCTAAAAAACTTGGCATTGATGTTTCTAGCATTAGTGATGAGGAATCTAAAGTATCAACGAAAGATGACAAACCGATTGCCAAAAAAGATAGGGGTGTCATTAAGCTTAAGGTGAATAAGTCATCTAAGAATGGCTTTTCAAATGTGGTTCTAACATCCATTTCTCAGGGACTTCTCTGGGCGATTATGGCTATTGGGGTCTTTATTACCTTCCGTATTTTGGACCTTGCCGATTTGACAGCTGAGGGAACCTTTCCACTTGGTGCTGCAACGACAACTATCATGATTATCCGTGGTATCAACCCAATCTTTGCAACTCTAGGTGGTTTTGTAGCTGGTATGTTTGCAGGTGCTGTGTCTGGCTTTATGCATACGAAAATGAAGATACCAGCACTATTAACAGGGATTATTACCCTAACAGGGCTCTATTCAGTTAACCTTTTGGTTCTCGGAAGTGCCAATATCTCTCTTTCAGGACATAATACGCTAGTGACTATGGTGATGGGGCTTGGATTGTCTAAGCTGAGTGGTGTGATTCTATTAGGACTAATCTTCGTTAGTCTTGTAGTGTTTATGTTGGTTGTTCTCCTTAATACACAGGTTGGACTTGCTCTTCGTGCAACAGGTGATAATCTTGCCATGGGAGAAGCTAATGGTATCAAGGTTGATCGTATGAAGATTCTTGGTTACATGATTTCCAATGGTTTGATTGCCCTATCAGGTGCTCTCCTAGCTCAAAATAATGGCTATGCGGATATGAATATGGGTACAGGTACAATCGTAAATGGCTTGGCTGCAATCATCTTGGCTGAGGTTATCGTTAAGTATTTACCACTTGGCAAACGTCTTTGGTCAATTGTTGTCGGAGCTGTTCTCTACCGTTTGGTCTTGGTTATGATCCTTGCCATGAACGTTGATGCTCAAATGCTGAAATTAGCTTCAGCTATCTTGCTTGCTATCATCCTTTATGTGCCTGAAGTACGACAAAAATTGAAAATCAATCCTAACAAATCCTTGACTCCAGGAGGTGACAAGTAGTGGCTTTACTTAGTTTACAACAGATTCATAAAACCTTTGAAAAAGGCACAGTCAATGAAAATCACGTCCTGCGTGGTTTAGATCTCGACATTGAACAGGGAGATTTTATCTCTGTCATCGGGGGAAACGGTGCTGGTAAGTCAACCTTGATGAATTCAATTGCTGGTGTTCTCAGCATTGATGAGGGGGATATCTTGTTGGACGGTCAATCTATTAAGAAAGCATCTGTAGATGAGCGCTCTAAAGACATTAGCCGTGTTTTCCAAGATCCTCGAATGGGTACAGCGACAAACCTTTCTATCGAAGAAAATATGGCAATCGCCTATCGTCGTGGCAAGAAACGTAGCTTCTTTAAAAAGTCTATCACTGAAAGTGAACGTCAAATATTCAAGGAAGCCTTGGTAGATCTTGGTCTTGGTCTTGAGAATCGTATGAAGACTGATGCTAATTTCTTGTCAGGTGGACAACGTCAGGCCTTGACGCTTGCTATGGCGACCTTGGTTCGTCCAAAGATTTTGCTGCTAGATGAACATACAGCAGCACTGGATCCTAAGACAAGTGACATGGTCATGAATTTGACGCGTAAGATTGTTGAAGAACAAAAGTTGACAACTCTTATGATTACCCACAATATGGAACATGCTATCGAATATGGAAACCGTTTAGTTATGCTCTATCATGGTAAGATCGTCGTAGATGTGCAAGGTGAAAAAAAGAAAAACCTCACTGTTGCAGAGCTTATGGCCCTCTTCCACAAAAATAGTGGACAAGTTCTCAATGACGATGCCTTGGTACTCGGTTAATATACTAGAAAAAAAAAACTATCCAAAGTTTAGATTTTGGATAGTTTTTTCTTGACTATTTTTGACTAAGTGCTAAAATGAAAATATAGATTAGCAGTTGTCTATCGTGAGTGCTAAAACAACATTTTAAACGTTGCTAATCTAAATAACATTTTTGGAGGTAATTGGTATGGCATTAAAACCATTGGGCGATCGTATCATCGTCCGTTTTGAAGAAACAGAAGAAAAAACAGCTAGTGGCTTTGTATTGGCAGGAGCTAGTCATGAAACAACTAAGACTGCAGAGGTCTTGGCGGTAGGTGAAGGTACCCGTACTCTTACTGGGGAATTGATTGCACCTAGTGTTGCAGTAGGCGATAAGGTCCTTGTTGAAAATGGTACAGGTATCAGTGTTAAAGACGGAGAAGATTACGTTTCAATTATCCGTGAAGCAGATATTTTAGCAGTCCTAGCTTAAATTCTTGCTAATCAGATATAAATTAAGATAAAGAAGGAGTGAGTAATTATGGCAAAAGATATTAAATTTTCATCAGATGCACGTGCAGCAATGGTTCGTGGTGTTGATACTTTAGCTGATACCGTTAAGGTAACGCTTGGCCCTAAAGGTCGTAATGTTGTTTTGGAAAAGGCTTTTGGTTCACCACTTATCACTAATGATGGTGTGACAATTGCTAAAGAAATTGAACTTGAAGATCATTTTGAAAATATGGGTGCCAAGCTCGTCAGCGAAGTGGCTTCAAAAACTAATGATATTGCCGGTGACGGAACAACTACAGCCACTGTTTTGACACAAGCTATTGTTCGTGAGGGGCTAAAAAATGTAACAGCTGGTGCTAATCCAATCGGTATCCGTCGTGGGATTGAAGCAGCTGTAGCTGCAGCTGTGGAAGAGCTTAAAGTCATTGCTCAACCAGTTGCTAATAAGGAAGCTATTGCTCAAGTTGCTGCGGTTTCATCTCGCTCTGAAAAAGTTGGTGAATACATTTCAGAAGCAATGGAACGCGTTGGTAATGATGGTGTTATCACTATTGAAGAGTCTCGTGGTATGGAGACAGAACTCGAAGTGGTTGAAGGTATGCAATTTGACCGTGGATATCTTTCTCAGTACATGGTTACTGATAATGAAAAAATGGTCGCAGATCTTGAAAATCCATATATTCTTGTGACTGACAAGAAAATTTCAAATATCCAAGATATTCTTCCACTCTTGGAAGAAGTGCTTAAGACCAGTCGTCCACTTTTGATTATTGCTGACGACGTGGCTGGTGAAGCTCTTCCAACACTTGTTCTTAACAAAATTCGTGGAACCTTCAATGTCGTTGCTGTTAAGGCGCCTGGCTTTGGTGACCGTCGTAAAGCGATGTTGGAAGACATTGCTGTATTGACTGGAGCAACTGTTATTACTGAGGATCTTGGTCTTGAACTTAAGGATGCAACTATGGAATCACTTGGTCAGGCTTCGAAAGTAACTGTGGATAAGGATAGTACAGTTATCGTTGAAGGAGCAGGAAGCGCAGAAGCAATTGCTAACCGTGTTAACCTCATTAAATCTCAATTGGAAACAACAACATCTGAATTTGACCGTGAAAAACTTCAAGAGCGTTTGGCTAAATTGTCAGGTGGTGTTGCAGTTATTAAGGTTGGTGCAGCCACAGAAACAGCTCTTAAAGAAATGAAACTTCGTATCGAAGATGCTCTTAATGCTACTCGTGCCGCTGTTGAAGAAGGTATAGTAGCTGGTGGTGGTACAGCCCTAGTTAACGTCATTGCTAAGGTTGCTGAACTTGATCTTGAAGGTGACGATGCTACAGGACGTAATATTGTCCTACGTGCCTTGGAAGAACCTGTTCGTCAAATTGCTTATAATGCCGGTTATGAAGGTTCAGTTATCATTGATAAATTGAAGAATAGCCCAGTTGGTACAGGATTTAACGCTGCCAATGGCGAATGGGTAGATATGGTTGAATCAGGAATCATTGACCCAGTTAAGGTAACACGTTCAGCCCTTCAAAATGCTGCTTCAGTAGCTAGTCTTATCTTGACAACAGAAGCAGTCGTTGCCGACAAACCTGAACAAAAGGCTCCAGCAGCGCCAGCTACGGATCCAGGAATGATGGGTTACTAAGATTTAAAAAAGAAAAAAACCTAGGAGAAGTCGAGAAATGAACTGCACCCCAAAAGTTAGACAGAAAACTCTAACTTT
>UMGS01018550.1_pt1 | contig 11658 bp, 10 predicted proteins | sample 1965341 | NCBI WGS metagenome assembly UMGS01 (sample SAMEA4836079, study PRJEB28245) | human gut metagenome | biome: gut microbiome; material: fecal sample | place: Denmark | collected 2008 | reverse complement strand
CAGAACAGAATACTCAATATAGACCACCAGTTATTGAAAGATACAGAAATCGGCTACTATATTGAAACACCAAAGACAAAAAACGGAAAACGAGAACTTCCATTGACGGAAAGAGCGTATCAAGCACTCCAAAGGATATTGAAGAACAGAGGAAAGGCTCAACCATTGATTGTAGGTGGTTACAGCAATTTCCTATTCTTGAACCGTGAGGGATTGCCTAAAGTTGCAGGAAACTATGTAGGTATGTTGCGAGGGCTGATTAAGAAGTATAACAAGTATCACAAGGATAAATTACCCAACATCACACCTCATTCATTAAGACATACTTACTGTACGAATATGGCAAATAAGGGAATGAACCCAAATACTCTGCAATATCTCATGGGACACGCTAACATAACCATGACGCTGGGCTATTACGCACACGGTACATTCCAATCTGCTAAAGCGGAATTGGAAAGGCTGGGTTGTTAATATTGGAACGTATATTTACTACTCATTTACTACTTTTGGTTGCATTTTCATGCTGGTAAATGCCAGCTTATGCAAGGTATCTTCCGAAAAGAAAATACCGATAAAGCCCTAAAATACGGGATATATCGGCATTTACCAACTTATGAAAAGATAATCAGAAATTTAGTAAGTTTTTGTCCAAAATACAATACAATCTATCACGTCCGGTGATAGATTGATTTTACTTACCTGATGTGCATTCATCGGGTTACGCACATATAAAAAGCCCTCTCTTATTCTATTTATAAACCATTCTGAATAATAATTCGGAATATCTGTTCTTCTGCTTGCACTTAATATCATGGTGATTCCTCATTTTTTCACTGTTTTGCAGTTTCTATCCTATTCATCAGTCACAGCACCTTATAATCCGTTCTCCGCATTTAGCACAGAAGCCTTCAATTACCACGCCAAATTTATCTTTCCGCAGACTATATCCCGGCTTAAATGATACTTTTCCGCAGTTAATACAGAACGCATTGTGAAACCATATTTCCTTCATCTCATCCGGATAGCTTTTCCAAAGCTTCACAGCTTCTAGGTCTGTTGTTCCACCGCCCTTAGTAAACCCATCTGTTTCCATCTCTCGCCTAATAAATTGCTCTATCGTATATTCATCACAACCATCCTTTTGAAACTGTTCCGCCATTTCTTTATATTTTCCTGTATATTTCAATATCTCCCCTCCTCTTTTTCACTACCAATATCTTCTCCCACTGTCTTGCTAGACTCCAACGCTTGATATTCCTGATTTAACTCCCTCAATAATTCTTCTTCGCTTGGTAAATATAATTTATATTTTGAAGCAAAAATCTGTGTTTCATTTTCAGGCAGCGTATATTTAACCACAGATTCACTTTTATCTGCACATAATACAATGCCAATCGGAGGATTGTCCCCTTCATTCATAAGCTCCCGCTCATAATAGTGAACATACATTTGCATCTGACCTAAATCCTGATGTGTTAAATCACCAACTTTTAAATCCATCAGAACAAAACATTTCAAAATGTAATTATAGAATACAAGGTCAATTCTAAAATGACGACCATCGAAAGTAATTCTTTTCTGTCTGGCAACAAAAGAAAATCCTCTACCGAGTTCTAAAAGAAATTTCTGCAAATGTGTAATTAACGCTTGCTCTAAATCACTTTCATAAAAATCATCATTAGGTGTCAGCCCAAGAAATTCCAACACATACGGGTCACGTATAACATCTTCTGTTTTTTTCGCTGGCTCTAATGTCTGTATTTCCTCTGCAACTTGCTTTTTATTTTTACTGGATAATAACCTTTCATAAAAAAATGAATTTATCTGTCGCTCAAGTTATCTGGTACTCCATTGAGATTTTACAGCTTCCTGCATATAAAATTCTCTTGCATTTTCATTCTCTACTCGCATCAGAAGCCGATAATGCGTCCAACTCAATTCGATACGCAATGCGTAGCCATCTGGAAATGTCAAATAAAACTGTCGCATATTTTTCAAATTGGCAACGGTAAATCCTTTTCCAAAATCCTGTGTCATTTGCTTTGACAACTCTTTTAGTAAACCTGTACCATACTCCGCTTTCTCATTACCACCTTGTTCTTCAATGATTGATTTCCCGATATTCCAGTAGGCTTCAACCATTGCAAAATTGGCTGTCTGATAGACTTTATTTCTTGCTGAAATTAAAATTTCTTTAATTTCCTTATAAAAAATTCGTTCATCATATCAAAGCATCCTCTCATTTACAAATTATCTATTAATCTTTCTAATATTTTGCAATACAAGCTATATTACTTCAAAATATCTCAATGCATCCCTTATTGCTTCCACTTTCTCTGCTGTCGGATGTTTCCTCGGCTGTTTCAATTCTTCCACCGCATTATGAACATCATACATCGGCAAGCCCAATTTTCACTTCACCTCTGCGATGTATGCGGTATGTATCTTGAAGCCATATTTCGCTTCTATGTATTCCTTAATCATCTTGTTGGTCACGCGCTCTTTCGGCTTGTACGCAACGGCTCTCTTAGCAATATTATATTATCAAGCGGCACTTTTCCTTCGCATTGATAACACTATCTGGTTATTTTCGGGACAAAAGCATGATACTTTCAACGGTATTACCAGATTCCCACAAAATCTTCCTTACTTCTTTACCATCACGATATATCGGAAAGTTAAACTCAATAGACTTTAACGGCATTTCCGATTCACCATGCGGATAAATTTGAACTTCCTTTATAAGATAAGTAATTATACTCTTCTTTTCTTCATCACTTATTGTACCAAATCGCTAGCGCGATGGCTAGCATTACGTACAATACAATCGTTGCTTTTTTCAAATAAAAGTAGCAGTTTTTTTGTATATGTTATATTGTTGAATTACCCCTAACACAACAAACTCACACAACAAAAGAACTGCTATGATTAATCTATCACATTTTGTATCATTCAACAATTACATATCTGATTTTTTTATTCGCCCACCTCCGTTTTGCTGTTTGTTTTCACTATTTACTACAAGCAACATTTATTTCAGGAGGTTCATTATGAACAACTAAAACTTCTATATTAGGGGCGTGAGAGTGCCACCAACAGAAGAAGGTTTTTTTGAGAGGCTATCCTCATTCCTATATGAAATTATGTAGGTAGTTGCTGCTTTGAATAAGCAGCGGGGCGTCTGAAGCAGACCAGCACATAAAAAATCCCTCCAAACTCAAAACGGGTTCAGAGGGAAGATGTGTAATAAGGCATGATGAAGCCGCCCACCGAAACACCGTTTTTTTTATTCGGTGGGCTTATCCTTTATCTCTTTTGACAGGGCAGAAATCTCGTTTTCCTGATTTCTAAAGGCAGCCTTTTTCAACCGTTCAAAGCTTTCATTACTGATTACATGTTCTATACGGCAGGCATCGACCTCTGCAGTTTCTGGATCAACACCTGCTGCGATAAGCTGTTCTGTAAAGAAGCAATGACGTTCATAAATCTTTTCGGCAACCTCGCGGCCCACATCGGTCAAATGGAGAAGGTGATCTTCATCCATTATGAGAAAGCCGCCGTCTTTCAGGGTGTTGACCGCCACACAAACACTCGGTTTTGACACTCCCATGTGCCGGGCAACATCTACGGAGCGCACCATACCCATTTTCTTATGGAGAACAAGGATGGTTTCCAGATAGTCCTCCCCGGACGGAGTTATTACGGGCTTCATAAACTCTTTGCTTTCCTTCGTCTGTTTTTTTTGCAATTCTTCCCATGCTTCACGAATAACCAATGAAAACATCCATGTGCGCCCCCCTTTCTTCTTGCTAGCAGATGATTTCCAAATACTCCCAGTGTTATGCTCCTGCATATACCAATTACACAGTCCATCCAAGGCTTTCCTGCTGAATATGATACAACTTTTCATACAGCCCTTTCTTTTTCATCAATTCTCCATGCGTTCCTTGCTCGACCAGTTTACCATCTTTCAAAACGATGATCTGGTCGGCATCCACCACAGTACGGAGCCGGTGAGCAATCATAATGACCGTCTTACCCTCCACCAGCTTTGCAATGGCCCGCTGGATTAAAACCTCGTTCTCCGGGTCAAGAGATGCTGTTGCTTCATCAAGAAGAATAATCGGGGCATCTTTCAGCAGAGCGCGGGCAATGGAGATTCGCTGACGTTCTCCGCCAGAAAGAGTGCTGCCGTTCTCCCCCAAGATAGTCTGATAACCATCCGGCAATCGCTGGATAAATTCGTTACAGTACGCTGCCTTTGCCGCCGCCATGACCTGCTCTTCGGTAGCGTTCATGTTGCCTACGCGGATGTTATTAAAAACAGTGTCGTTGAACAAGGTCACATCCTGAAATACAAAGGACATACAGCGCATCAGGTGTTCCGGTTCAATGGTGCGGACATCCATACCACCAATGGAAATCTGACCTTTTCTTACATCCCAAAAGCGGGCAATGAGTTTGGAAATTGTGCTTTTGCCGCTACCGGAAGGCCCTACTAGGGCTGTTACGCTGCCAGTTGGAATAGAAAAAGATACATCCTTGATAACATCGTCCCGGTTATATCCGAAAGTGACATTTTTCAATTCAATGTCATAGTTAGCCATATCCTTATCTTCGCCCTCCATAACAGGGGTGGTCAGCAGGGTACGCATACGGTTGGTAACAGTCCCCAAATGAAACAGAGAGGTTAACTGCGAAAGGATGGCAAGGATTGGGCCGTAAATCTGCGTGGAGAACATGAACAGCACCAGCAAAGGAAGCAGTTCAATTTGCCCACCAGTTATCAGTACCGTTCCAATAAAAATGGTGATACCAAGACCTGCTTGCAGAACCAGGCTGGCTCCCTGAACCAGAATACCAGAGGCCAGTTCCACCCTGATGGCGATTTTTCTCATGGCTTGGAGTGCTTTGTCCAGCGTGGAGAAACGGGAACCGCTAAGGCCGCAGGATTTAATAATTTTGATACCTTCCAGGTATTCCTGAATCTGGCTGGACGCCTCCAACTTCACATCCACCTGTTTATCAAACAGACGGAGTTGCAGCTTGCGTCTGCACCAGATGATAAGAAATGTGACCGGCATCGTACAGAAAATCGCAAGGGCCATTCTCCAGTCAAAAAATGCCAGACAAATGCAGGTCAGGGTGACAGAGATAATATTTGCGATCAGCGGCGGAATGGTACTGCTGAGCATGGATTCCATGCTGCTGCAATCCGCCATCATGTTTGTGGTAATATCAGATAAATCTTTTGTGTTAAAGAAGCTCATGGGGAGCTTGCGAAGATGTTCTGCGATCCGAAGTCTGGTCGTGCTGGCCTCTTTATAAGAAGCAATGTAGGTTTTTCTATAATCATTTTTTGCAGCCAGGAATACCAGAATAGCCGCAACCACTCCCAGTCCCAGCAGCTTCCACAGTGCGTCCCATGAAATTGCTTCTCCGGTGAACGGTTTCAGCAGTTCCCAAAAAAGTAGGCAGGCTACCATTGAAGGAAGTAGCAGTGCAATATTGGTTATTGTGCAGGCTGTAATTGCTTTTTTTAAGTCGGAGTAGCCTTTCTCCGATAGCATTAACTTTTCTTTCAGCTTACTCATAGATCACACCGCCTTTCCTTGTACTGATTTTCCAGTTGATCGACTCCGTATAGCTGCTCCACATCTGCGCGTATTTTCCACCCTTCTTCAGCAACTCGTCATGGGTGCCAGATTCAATCAGGTGTCCTTTTTCCATGACAAGGATCTGGTCAGCGTTGCGAATCGTAGACAGACGATGGGCAATCATTACAACCGTTTTATTCTGGATTAGCTTTTCAAAGGCTTTTTGAATCAGGTACTCATTTTCCGGGTCGCTGAATGCGGTTGCCTCGTCCAGTACGATGATAGGGGCATCCTTTACGATAGCACTTGCAATGGCAATCCGTTGGCGTTCACCACCTGAGAGATGAACGCCGGTGCTTCCAATCACAGTCTGATAACCGTTTGGAAGTTGCTCGATAAATTCGTGGCATCTTGCCGCCTTTGCCGCCGCAATCACCTGTTCCTCCGTAGCATCTGGATTTCCCATGCGGATGTTATCCAGGATGCTCTGCTTAAAGAGGAATGTATCCTGAAATACAAAGCTGACCTTATCCATCAGCGCATCCAGCGGAATATCCCGAATGTCAACACCACCGATTTGAATACTTCCGTCCGTCACATCATAAAATCGGGAGATTAGGTTGGCTATGGTACTTTTACCGCCACCGGAAGGGCCGACAACGGCTGTTACCTTGCCATGAGGCGCAAGGAAAGAGACATGAGCCAGGGCCTTGACTTGGGAATCAGTTTCATAGGAAAAGCTGACATCCTGAAAAGCAATGTCATAGTTTTGTATAACAGCCTTTGTATTCTTTTCCGGCAGAACCGGGATACGCAAGATTTCATCCATGCGCTCTACATTGCCGTCAATCTGCGTAAAGGACTCCGAGATAAACATGATCTTATTCAGGATACCGGAAATCGCATGTACAATAATCAGGTAGAAAATGAATGTCAACGAATACTCTCTGAAATCCGTAGTATGCATCCCGATCAGAACACCTACCGGAATTAAAAACAGATAAATATTGTTGATGATTGTGGTAAATGCAGGCATACAGTTTTGCCAGCCCAATGCGTACTCCAGCACGAAAGAGGTATAGTCCTTAATAGATTTGCTCAACCGCTTAAAAGAATCTGCGGTCTGATTAAATGCTTTGATCTCCGGCATACCGCGCACATATTCCACAGAGGCGCTGTTCATGTTCTCCTGGGCGGTCTGAAAACGGTGCATTTTTTCCTTTGCTTCACCGTTGAATCCTGCAAACTGAACGATGAAGGCCAGAACAATACCAACCAGACAAACCACACCATACCGCCAGTCAATCCCAAGAAGAATAATGACCAGAACAAGCGGTGCGACCAAAGAGGCGACAAAATCCGGGAGCTGGTGAGCAATAAATTTCTCAACGCTTTCAATGTTTTCGTCCATGATTTTTCTCAGTTTGCCGCTGCCCAAGGTCAGATGATACCCAAGCGGAATATGCATAATGTGGTCGGCAAAGGCCACCTTCAATTCATAAAGCGTTCCAAACGCTGCAATGTGGGAACACAGTAAGGCAAAAAAGTAAAATACGATGTTCCCCAAAATACCAGCCAGGGCAAGCCAGCCCCAGGTTGAGATTGCAGAAACATTCAAGAGCGACATATCCGGGTAAACAAACAGGATTTCCCGAACGATGTAATAAATTGATAAACAAGGTGCAAAAGAACAAATTGCTGCCAGCGCAGCCAGAAACCCTGATAGAAACAAAAGCCATTTATGACCCGAAGCTAATTCCAGGCAACGCGCCAGTCCAGTCTTTGCCTTCGGCTGTTTCTCATTTTGCTGTGTCATTCCTAACCCTCCTTTTGGTCATACCCAATTTTTTTCAAAAGAAGCTCTGCTCCTCTGATTTGAAAATCATCAGTAATATATCCGTTTTCAAGGCGCATTGCCCGCTCGCAACAGGCAAGCGCACACTCTGCGTCATGGGTAATGACGATAATGGTGCGCCCCATCTTCGCCAGTTTGCGGATCATCCGGCTGACATTCCGCATATTCGTGCCGTCCAGCCCACTTGTAGGTTCGTCAAGTATGATAATAGGTGCTTCGTGTATCAGAGCTACGCCAAGAGCCAGCCTCTGCTTTTGCCCTCCTGACAGCGTAGAGGGATGCTGCTTGATGAACGGCGTCAGTTCCAGGGCTTCCAGAATTTCTTCTGCCGCTTGCTTCCGCTCCGGGCTGGCCTCTGAGCCAGTAGTCAGTTCGTCCAGCAAATCCTCACCGAATAGCTGGCTGTCTAAATCCTGGGGAATGTACCAGACCTTTCCCAAGCGGTCTTTGGGTCTGCAATGCTTTCCGAATAAAACGACTTCGCCGGATTTCTCTTTCAAAAGCCCTGCCAAGATTCGCCCTATGGTGCTTTTGCCCGTTCCGTTGGGGCCGATCAGGGCAATCACTTCTCCCTTACGGCATTGAAAGTCAATATCCTTAGCTACAATTGTTTCACCAAAAGAGTGGTTCAGTTTTTTCACTTTCAGGACAACCTCGCCGGTTGCCGCAGACGGGATTTCCGTCTGCTCAATCTGATGCAGGTCAGGAGTGCGAAGTCCCAATGCCTGGATTTCCTTATTAGTCAGAGCTTTCATTTGTTGTGCGGTAAATTCACGCACAATTTTTCCTTTCTGCACACACAGGAAGCGGTCTGCCAGATCCATCAGATAATAAAGCCGGTGTTCTGCTATGATAATGGTTTTTCCCTGCTGTTTCAAATCGCAGATAATGTCCGCAAAGCGATAAGTAGATGCAATATCCAGATTGGCAGACGGTTCATCCATTACATAGATTTCCGGGTCTATCGCCTCTGCCGATGCAATCGCAACCTTCTGGCGCATTCCATAGGACAGGCTGTGCAGGCTATGATCCAGAATGTTTTGAATCTTAATGTCCGCCGCCCGGTGAACATGGTTCCGAATTTCCTCATGGGAATAACCGTAGTTTTCACAGCCGAAAGCAACCTCACCGGCAACCTCATTGGCAAAAAACTGGCTCCTGGGGTCTTGGAATACATTCCCTACGATTTTGCCGCGCTCCCAGGACGGAATTTCTTTCAGCGGTTTCCCGTCCACAAAAACATCCCCGCTTAATTCCCCCTCGTAAAAATAGGGGATCAGTCCGTTAATCACTCTTGTCAAAGAGCTTTTTCCACTTCCTGATGGGCCGGTCATAACAATGACTTCTCCGGCAGCAATGTCTAACGATATATGTTCCAGTTGATTTCCGTTCCCGCCATAGGAAAAGGTCAGGTCACGGATCATTATTTCTTTTCCCATTCCATTCCTCCTATAAAAGACAGCAGCACATAGTAGCTCCCACGCTGACAACAATCAAAAAGCAATCCAGCGCAGCAATCCGGCTGACATAGTAACTTTCTTTCTTGTAGGGGCTTTCAATTCCCCTGACTATGGCAGAAGCGGCTAACTCGTCCGCGATCTTTAAGGAGCGAAATACCATCGGGACAATGGCATATTCCAATGTATCCATTGGGTGTTTCAAAACATTGCCAACCGATTTTAAGAAACCACGAATTTTCATGGCCTCCCTGACTTCTCCAAATTCATGTAGCACAGTAGGAGCAAACCGGAGCATGACAATCAATACAAGCATGATACGGGTAGGAATCGGCATTTTTCGCAGGCTGGCTGTCAGTTTCCCGGACGGGATTTTAGCCAGAAGATAAGCTGGCATAGCGGGAAGCAACAGCTTGTAAATCATGCTGAGTAGTAGCGGAGAGGGGATGCTGATCTGATATTTTGTCTCGATCATCAGCCATACAATCGCCACTAAATAGACCGCAAAGCATCCCAGAGCCTGTTTATATAAGCCGAACCAGCAGAGGATTAAAAAGATCAAAAAGCTAAAACAACCATGCCCTAAAAAACTTGTTGTAAGAAAGGTCACGATGCAGGCGCACAGCGTAAGGAAAAGAACTGTGCGCCCATCGATCTGGTCAATGCGTTTTTGCTTTTTTTCTCCGACCATCATCCTACAATACCTGCTTTTTGGAAATGCTTTCTGAGCAACCGCTGGCCGAACAATGTACCAAGAATTGCAAGAACCGCAGTAATGACAACACCCAGAAGCATCAGCGCCGGAGAAGTCACCATAGAGAGCTGCATATTCAAGGTATTTGCATCAAAACCGCTGCTTGCTGCCATTTCCTGATAGCTGTCCCAAGACCACCACAGCGGTACGGCACAGCCTACAAAATTTCCGATTGAGTTGACCATCCAGCCAATTCGGTTGCGAACTGCGCTTCGGTATGTATTCTTGCCAACCATGCATAACTCGGCAATGAGGGCTACAATCAAGAAATAGGGAACCAAGAACATATAACCCATAACACCTTGGATTAGTCCATAAACTGCAGCCCAAGCAAACAACAATCCGTGTTTGTTAATGCGATTTGCCGCAACCAAATAAAAAGTTGCTCCAATAAAGGCATCAATTCCAGCGGAACCGTACAAATATACTACCGGGAAAGGCAATGTAACCATACCAATCACCATTGCAATCGCGAAATTGATGACCATCATTGCGGCAATCGTCATAACATCGCGAACACCTATTTTTTTCTTTACCGTTTGTTCCATTCCAGAACCCTCCTTAAATATAATAGCGTCGTGGTTAGCTAAAACTAACCACGACGCTATTATACAGTAGTTCGCATCCGCTAACTACTCCAAATGAAAAGACAGTCGCCCAAAACAGCCCAAAAGTTAATTTGATTTTTTTACTTTACGATAATCCTTTGGAAGCATTCCAAACACTTCTTGAAAAGCCCTCGCAAACTTACTAATATTTGAATATCCAAGTTCACCAGCTATTTGCGTGATAGATTGATCTGTTTCCTGCAAATAAACAGCTGCAAGATTCATTTTGTAATTTTTGATATGCGCATAGGGGGGTTCGCCATAAATCTGTTTGAAAATAGCCTGAAATGTGACTTTGCTCATTGGCTCTCTTTGTAAGAGTTCTTCTATAGGTATTTTTTTGTCGAGGTTTTCTATAAGCTGTTGCCGGATTCGCTTGATAATTTCAATTTGTTCCTTGGCATAATATGTTGCTTCATACTGATCTTCAATCCGCAGTTGTTTGATATGATAAAAGAGTTCCAATAATTTAATACGGAAGTAATCTCTCCCTTCAATACCTTTTGCGGCGTACAATTCATCGAAGATATGCAACAATCGCTGTGGTGTTCGACATAAAAACCAATTTTTTTCTAATTCCAATTCTCGCCCAAGATTTAGAACATCAATGTTGTAGTAAGAAAAAAATTGTTGCGTTTGCACATCGACAGAATCTTTATCGATCACACAGCTTAGCCCCACACTATATCCAAAGGGGAAGGAATACGCCGCAGGAATATTTGCAAGAGCATTAATGCAAAATTCTCCTTCTTTCATGTGGAACACTTTGTTATTTCTTAGCTCAAACTCAACACGTCCTTTTTGGTAATGCCGGATTTCAATGATATTCTTATTAGGAATAGGCTCATGGAAAATATCTGAACAATTAAAATCCATAAAAATCAAGTCAATACCAGGGAAAAGGTCATAGTCATATAGGCTTCCTGTTCCATTGCATTTATACTCCACTTGAACATAATCATTATACTTATTTTTAATTACAGCATATTCCCCATACCATTCTGGTTTGTGGAGTTCACTCATGCTCATTTCCACCTCCCTATCAGTTGATATAAACTAATTATATAATAGTTTTTTTGGTAGTTTCATTACCAATTAGAAAAAATCACCCCGTGCTTAATTTTTATTTGAGTAATACATCCTCGCTCTAATTCATTGAAAAGCAAATCACTGTAGAGTTGATTGAGGTAACAATTATTATATGTCATAACAAGATTTCACCTCTTTTCTTTTCCGCGCAAAAGTATCTATAATTTCAACTGTATCATCTTCACCATCTTGAATTGATCAGAAACTGCCATACTGACCTTTGTGGATAGCTTTAAGTCGTTTTTAGGAATATAACGATAGTATGGTTCCTCCGCAATCACCTTCACATTACCCC
>UMGS01007199.1_pt1 | contig 11697 bp, 7 predicted proteins | sample 1965341 | NCBI WGS metagenome assembly UMGS01 (sample SAMEA4836079, study PRJEB28245) | human gut metagenome | biome: gut microbiome; material: fecal sample | place: Denmark | collected 2008 | reverse complement strand
ATAGATACCTATTTGAAGGTGATAAAATATCTTATGGACTAAGACGTTCTCTTAGTGCTTTATTGAATATAAAAAATAAAAAAAAGAATCATAATAACTTAGTTACTTTTTATAGCTATAAAGGAGGTGTAGGTCGAACTACCTCTTTAGCCCTAACGGCAACTTATTTAGCGAGGAAAGGAAATAATGTCTTTGTTATAGATTGTGATTTTGAAGCTCCTGGATTAATAAATTTTTTTAAAACATCACAATCTGACAATAACAAAAATGGTCTTGTAGAATATTTAAATGATAAGTTATTTATTGATAACTCCAACTTAGATGACTATATATACCATATAGAAAAAACCTATTCTGGCAGTGGGATAATTAATTTAATGCCCGCAGGAAATATATTATCTAATCAAGAAAATATTATAAATTATCTCGAAGGATTAGCAAAGATTGATCTGCAAGGAGACATGTTAGTTAAGATTTTTGATGATTTAATTAATGATATAAAAAATTCATTTAATCCGGACATTATATTAGTAGACTCAAGAACTGGATTTAATAATACTTTTGGTTCACTAGCTCAATTATCTGATCATGTTGTGGTATTGGCTGGAGATGATATACAAAATCAGCCAGGACTTGAGTTCGTAGCAAAAACACTCAATGAATGTGAAATTGATACTAGTTTTATTTTATCAATAATCAGTAGTAATTATAGTCGCAGATATAATAATTTTGTACAACAAGTTCATAGATTAACATCTTATGATTCTGAAATATTCTATTTTGATAGACAGAATACTTTAGAATTTATAGGTACTCCATTAGAAGATAATGACGATCTAAATGATTTTATTGATGGTGAAAATGGTTCTGGCCAATATCAAAAATTCTTTAACCATATAAATCAAATACTAAAAAAGCCCACTGATTTAGATGCCCACACGATAGAACCATTAATCAGTGATACAAGTAACTTATCTCATATTGCTGAATCTGAATCTGAATCTGAATCTGAATCTCAAAAAACATCCTCTTTTTCTGATTTAAGTATACAAGATAAAATCTTAAATAATATAAAAGATAAACTCCCTAACTTATATGCTGAAAATATTAATTATTCAGATAAATACGTAAAAGAACATTTTTATTATCGTCAATGTATGGAAGATCTTTTTATTCCTGAAAAAACTCTTTTATTAGGTGATAAAGGAACTGGAAAAACGGCATTTTATAAAGTTTTACAAAATAAAGATTTTTTTTCAAGTCTAATAACTAAATCACAAAAATCACATTTAAATATAGATGTGTTAAATATAACTAATTTTGATAATGATAACTTTGAATTCATTGGGTTTGACGATTACATAAAAGATGAATTATTTATAAAGAAATTTTGGATGTATTTTATATGGTTATCATTAAAAACCAGAAGCGAATACTTAAGCGGTGATAGTGAATATATATTCGACATGGGTAAACTTGATGTAAGAGAAAAAATAATAAATGTGATTAACACTCCAGAATCTTATGCTCAAATAGAGTCTGATCTTGACGAAGTTAATAAAAAACTTAAATATTCAGATTCTAATTTAATTATTACATTCGATTATTTAGATAATATAGTCAAACCTTTCCTTTGGAATGATGTAATATCTCCATTAGTTAAAATCGCAGTAAGATTTCCTTATGATAATATTCATCCTAAACTATTTCTTCGTAGGGATTTATATGAAAGATTAGGAAACCTAACAAATAAAAATTCATTTAGCAGTAGAATTATTAATTTAGAATGGTCACAAAATGAAATATTTTCTTATTTTTTGAAAATTATTTTCATACATTCAAATAAAGACTTCTATAAATTTTTATCAAACTCTTTAGTTAGCAAGACATTTCTAAAAGATTTACCTAGAAAATTAAAAAGTAAGAACCTCACTCACAATCAGTTACCATTAGATACACATATAATTAAACCTATTGTTAATGCATTTTTTGGTTCACCTAGGCCAAAAAGGAATGGAAAACTAAGTACTGCTTATGATGATCTATATAGAAATATACAAAGTGCTGATAAAACAGTTAATTTACGTCCTTTTATTGATTTAATTACCAGCGCAATAGAAGAACAAGAAATTCAGGATTATGAAAAAAAATACAGAATGAGCTCTATAATTGGATTAGCATACTGTACAAGTAAACAAGTTAGAAAAAAAGCTGTTGTGAATTATCTAGAAGACTTGTGGAATGAAAAAGGAAATGAAATAGTAAAATACTTCTGTATGGATTTTTCAAATAATAAGATAGATCCATCTTACAAAAAAAATATTTTATCTGAAGAATTATTTGAAAAATTACTTATTCAAATAAAAAGTAACAATCATTCTGATGAAGCCATAAAAAACGGAACTATCGAAGAATTCAAACAAATATTAATTGCTAACAAAATAATTACTCCTTATATGGTTGGAAATAAAACAAGATATGGATTTGCGTATTTATATACTAACTTCCTAGGAATTTAACATTTACATTTATTAAGCCACCTATTATATAGGTGGCTTATATTCAGTTAATATATTTTATTGATAATCCTTAGTATCAATATACTGCACCACATCATCCGTACTTGAATTTGCACTAGGCCCCGGCAATACCGTTAATTGCCATCGCATTGGTACGATTTTAGTGCCTGAACCACAACTTCCCACTTCAATAACGGCATGTTGATAACGAGGAGTGGATATGCAGAGCAATACGTTATGGTTTGCTACATAACCATTTGCAAGGATTGCTTTTTTTGACTAAAAATAATGTGAACCATTGAGGACATAAAAGGGGATACGTTGCTCTACATGATGTTGCCGATGAGCATCACGTATCCGTTCACTCACAAAAATCTGTTTTCCCCGAAAACGTATCCCTGTATTGCGCTTGGCCCAATCAATATTATCATCCTGATAAGACGCATTCACAAACTGACTGGTTGCACAGACTAAAGGCAAGCTATATGGAGTCTCTACACTCCCCTCCCGTAATAACAATGCCATTGATTGTCCTCGGGTAAAAGGCAGATAGTCCGTATTAAAGACCAGTGCTCCATCTTCACTGTACAGTGATAACCCCCAACGTCTCTTCGGGGTCAAAACCATTCCTGAAACGAATACACACACATAAATGTCTGTTTGGGCTGAACTGTATAATTGCTTTTTATGCGCTAAATAGCTCACTTCCGCTTGAGGGTTGGTGGCATGATAAAACACAACACACTTATCTAAATGCGGTAATGTTGTCGGCAAAGACCAATAGCGCCCACCTTCAAGATGGATTTTTTGTCGAAACACACAATAAGTCATTTGTGTATTACGTGTAATCGCACTTCGAAATCCCTGAAAGGCCCCATACCACTCCACACCATACGTTGGTTTTGTACTATCCGGTAACGGGATACCATAAATATCGACCACCATATTGGCTCTTTTGGCCATCTGTGGGTCTTGAACCTGAACATTGTCATAAACATACTCATAACGTAATACAGGCCCTTCCATTCGGATATGCGTTATTCCCTGAAAATACGCATAATCATTCACCGCCATATACACAGAAGCCACTCTCGGGATGGCGAACGCCTCATACCCCATGGCTTCATGGATGACTTTGCTCCGTGTTTTTTTCGGTTGTCGATAATGGGGCCAATCTTCTGGCCCTATCTGATAAGAGGTTAAATAACAGAGAATTTGCGTATCACGCGTTAAACGGTAAGGTTTACCGCCTTCAACAGGAAAAATTTCAAGACCATACATAAATCAATTCCCTAGGTAACCGATTTTCATCACAAGGCGTTTTTTCTCATCTTTGACGACCAATTGATTATTGGTGATATTTAATGCCCCATTACCACCCGTAAAGCGGAAAATATTGTTTTTTGCATCCAATAAAAAGCCATTCCCTTTATCAAATCCCGATGATTTAAAATAATTGAGTACCACTAGTTTCTGTATCCACGCTTTATCCATTAAGGCTTCATGAATAACCACCTGTCCATTCTTCACGACAAACGGTGTCACCACTTTGCCATTTAATGACGATATCACCGCAAAGTTTTGGGCATTAACCAGAAATTGGCTATTTCCTTGCGCATTAAATCCTAAGCCAATGCCGGTAATGACTTTATTCCCTTTGCTATCTTGTTGGACTTTCATTGTCCATGATGCCGAAATTTTGCCATTTATGTCTGTGACCACTTTCGAAGTTTGTTCGATTTTGGCTGAACTTGTACCCACTTGGCTTTCTAAACGAGTGACTTGCTGAGCGGTAGAGGTCACTTTACCTGAAACCTCAGTCACTTTGGTTTCAAGTTGATTTACCGCATTCGCCGTTGCATTGGCTTTCTGTTCGCTGGATTTAGGTACTTCATTCGCCACAAACCCTTTCGGTGCCACAGATTGTTTGTTATTGGTATAAGTGCTGGTGATAATTTGATGGTTAACACTTTTGTGTTTAGTTAACTGATATTTTGCCCCTCCTCGTAAATAAATATATTCCACAGAGCCATTCGTTAATTGAGCTGGCCCCATCACAGGGAATTGATTTGTCCATTTCCAATCAAAGTTATCAATGATGCGGTTTTCAGACTGAGTTCCCCATCCAGAACCACTCACTTGCCATTCCACAATCATGGCAAAACCTTTGGTGCTGTGAGTCGCATAGCTGGGTTTATTATCTGAATATTGTCCTAAGGTTCTAAAAACCTTAAAGGCATAACGTCGAGAGGTTACTAAAGGCAAAATAACCGGATAATAGGTATTTTCATTGAGTTTTGATAAATCTAAATCCACCACCACAGATTCCGTTAAATCGGCTTTCACTTTATCTAATTTGCTGGATAACGTTTGTACCTGAGAGGTTGCAGACGTCACTTTACCATCGATATTAGATACTCGCGTATTTAACGCATTTACCGCACTACTATCAGCTTTCCCTTTAAGAGTTGAATTGAGCGTTGAGATCTCTTTCGTTTGTGCTTGCTGTTTCGAGGTGAGGGTTTCTAATGATTTATTAATCGCGGAAACATTCCCATTCATCCGTGTTTCCAATGACTGTCTGGCTTTCGCTTCCGCTTGGTCACCTGTAACTCGCGCTTGCTTCTCTGCGGAGATAAGTCCTGCGGTGACTTTCGATAAATCATTGCCAGTATAATCTCCACGAAGTTGTGTAGCTAAGAATTGGCGTTGTTGAGCCTCCGCTTTATCAGCTTCAGCGCGAGCTTGTTGCTCTTGGTTAATTACCGCTCCTCGTGCAACTTGCTCCGCTAAAATCGCATCATGGTTCGCTTTCACTTGCGTGTTTAACTCAACAACGGCTGATAGGTCAGCTTTGCTGTTTATCTCACCCAATAAGTCTTGTGCGAGTTGATCTCGACTAATTTGCCCCGCTAACTCCTCAAGAATTAAATCGGTTTGAGAAGAGCAAGTACCCGAAGCTTCCACAAAAGGTGATTTGCCATAGCTGTTGATTGTTCGAACATAAAAATAATACGTATGCCCTGCTTTTAAATTCTCTTGCGTCCAGAAATTCCCTTGGCCAACTTTATTTGTTTTGGTGATCACTTCATTTTCAGAAAGATTAGCGAGCTTTTCCTCACTAAACCAAAACTCAAAGGTATAACCCAAGACAGCACTATCACCTTGTTTTGGCGAGACGGTGAGGCTGAACATTCCCGAAGTAACATCAACCTTAATGGGAGCAGGCGGTGCTTGGATGGCAAAATCACTGATAGCGGGTGCCGACATCGCACCAGCAACGTTTGTTGCTCTAACTTCAACACGATAAGTCCCTCGTGCTAATCCGTTAATATCAACACGCTCACCCGGCACCTGAATAGACTGTATAACCTTGCCATTATGGAAAATATTGACCGTATTATAACGCACATCAGACGCCACATTCTGCCAAGAAAGTGTACCTTGCACGATGTCACTGACTGCAAGTGGAACAAAGGTAAGATTAATCGGTGAAGCAACACCACCAGTGGGTAAACTCACAAATGGCGGACGCTCAAACGGTTTGCCAATCACATCTTCATATAAATAGGCACCATCCTCTTCCAACGTTAAAGCCACACCCTCTAAAGCATGAAATGACCATTCGGCAATACGAAATTCAAGCCCACTAATCCCCAAAGCTGGTAATTCTAAAAGCACAACTTCCCCCGGACGATAAGCATAGCCGTCTAAGTTCATCGTGAGTTGAACCCGTCTTCCTGCTTTCTTTTTACGGAGATATTGGCGAGCTAATCGTTGGGCTTGATAAGGGCTGGTGACAAAACGATAGTCGATGTTCTCCCGAATTTCTAAGCCATCCTCTTTCACCCATTCGTCCACAATCACAGGCGTGAAATCCGTTTTTGTGTATAACTGTTCGGCATCAATAAACGTGCCATACACTGCATTTGTGGCATCTTTTAATCCTGTTTCAGGGGTACAAGTGACGGTGCCAATCAATTGTGATTCGGTAATGGTTTTTATTGCCGGCCCATAATAAGCGCAGATTTGAATACCGTGTTTTCCTGCGGTGAATGTCGGTTCCGCGTTAATACATTTGTGCATCGCTTCCAAGACACTCGATGGACTTTCATTTAAGTCATAGGCACCATTAAGGGTATATCGCGACTCAAATCCACCTTCTGGCAGACTCACTTTTTCATCACATAAATCGGCCGCCTGTTTAAAGCTGTCAAAATCAATATCTGTATCAGGTACTTTTAAATAATGGCGGTAATAATCCAAAATCACTAAGGCACCATTGTTACTCCACACAGTTTGCCCTGTGCGAGGATCAAACAGATGTTTTCCCCAAACTTCACATTTCACATTGGGTAATCCATAAGGGAATTTTTCTTGGTCAAACGTGAGTGTCACACGTAACCACGCCAGACCTCGACCAATCATATCCTCTTTCCATGAAGGGCAATTTTTAAGCATAAAGGGATCGACATCTTCCCTGTCATTATGCAACTCCACTTCAACAACAGGTGCCGTGATTTTTAAACTCTTCAACCAAAGGTGTTTAACTTCATGGACGGTATATTCACCAAACGTCTCAATTAAATCGTCCCCTAACCAAATCTTCCCGATTTTCTCTATGGGGTGCCCTGCTAACGCTAATGCCAGTGTGATTTTTTCGTTTTCATCTTGTTCCCCCGCTTCTTCTTCGGCGAAGAAAAGCAAACCCGATATCACTGTTTTTCCGACAATTACGGTTTCAGGCGCAGACGATGAACGTAACATCTGTTTGCGTTCACTGGTATCTCGATAATTCATGGAAGGCAGTTTAGGCTTAAAGATAAGCGAACCTGCGACTTGCACCGCGACGCCTGCTGCCATCAGCGCCATGCCCATCGCAGAGGTGACGCCTCCAGTAAATAGCCCCGCAATCATTAAGCCAGCACCCACGACTTTTGAAATTAATCCACCACTCCCACCCATTATTCCACTCTCCACGCTTTGATTGGGTTAATCTGCACCGGCTTCACGCCTTCTGGGGTTACGCCCCAATAATGCCCCGCCCAGACCACCGCTAAACTGTCACCGTCCTCACCTTTGAACAGTACGAGGTCACCACGCTGAACGCGCTCAATCTCAATGGATTTGAAATAGCGTGATACGGCTTTCTCTAAGGAGCCAAATTTAGATTTGATCAGGTTGAAGGCTTCAGCTTTAGTTTTATAGTGATTGAGATAAGGCTTTATCGGAGAGAAACCACATTGTGCGTCAATACATTCTGAGGCAAAAATACAACAATCAAATTCACCCCATGAAAAAGGGCGACTCATCGCCGCCCTTATGGTTTCAGGTAATTTAAGTGTCCAGTTGGGTTGTTTCATGTACTGACCTTAAATAGCAAAAAACCTCAGTTAAGAGGCATGGTGAAATTCAGGCAATAAAAAACCCACCGAAGTGGGTTAGTTTCAATTGCGTAATATCAGATATTTTTTAATTTGATTACACCACAACATAGTTTACCGAAATCAGGATTACATAATTCTACTGTGTCATAAGTCCTAGACCAATGACACAGCCAATTCTCAAGATCCTCACAACTATAATCTTTAGTGGCTAAACCAGATGCAATATCAACCATATCATCACTTGGTGCAGTAAGCTCATAACCATTTATCAATAAAAAAACATAACCACACATCATGGCTGTTCTTTTATTAGCATTCGCGAATGGATGGTTTTGGATAAGGCTTTCAATAAGAACAGAGGATAGTCTAAACATATCCTCTGTTTGTTCGTAATATCTTATTACGCCAGGTCTGGCTTGTGACGATTCTAGATTGCTTTGATTTAAAACTTGGATTGGCTCATCTGGCGTTTGTGCTTTAATAAGAACTTCATTGATATAAATTATGTCATCAACAGATAAGTAATTCACGCCGTCAAGATGATAACCAAACTCCCTAGACATCTATCACACCTTAGATAATTTATCCATAGCAGTCTCATAACGCTCAAAGCCAAGACTGAAAGCATTTTTCACTTGATCTTTGTGTGAGCAATTATATCCAACTACTGCTCTAGGAGACGCAACTTTACTTTTGTCACGAGGCGGTATATCTAAACGACTAGCCTTTCTCAGTGCGTGACTCATATAAATACCCTCTTACCAGGATCTCTGGCATATATACAAAATAGACGATTTTGAGGTTATTGCAATTACTCTGCATGTAAAAAATCACCCACACTGTTAGTGGGTACTGGATTATTTTTTGTGAACCTTTTCGACCAGTGGCCTATTCATAATAGAGTCATCTTGTCGCCATTACAACCCAGATTTATCAACTAAAGCTTGTTTTTTTGCGGTTATAAAGGTATATGAATGTAGTTTTTGGCATCAATTACCTATCTATACTCCCAACGCTGATATCTTCTAACAAGGATAAACTTAGCTCTTTCATGAAACAACAAAGGGCACAGTTCCTCTTGTTTATGCAATAAAAACCCACAAAAGTGGGTTTAACAAGACAATAAAATTATTTATAAATAAATGCAGGTGCATCTTTCTTGCTGCCCCAATAAATCGCCCGTTCAGCCATCTGAGCGACATAGCGAAAGATGCGATCACCTTGTCTTCGAGATGACCACGACTCATCGGTAAATCTATCGGGTAACCCGATTGACCATCGCTCGAATCGATTAGAAACATTAACACATACGGCATTTTCTTCGCCAGACACCACATTAATCGATGTGATTTGTCCGATAAATAAGACTTCAGCAAGCAACGGTTTCCCCTCTTCGCCGATGGCGACCATCATCAACCGCACTTCTCGCCCTCGACTTTGCTCATTCATCACCATTCCCACCAGCGATTTATCAAAACCCGCTAATTTAAGCTGTAATTGTGGAGGACTGGTTGTCTTATTTTCTTTTAGCTGACTGATTTCGCCTAAACTTCCTACACCTAAATAGGTTTCCCCCGCAATAATCAGTTGCCCAACACCGGTATGCGCACAGGTCACGCCTGATTTCAAATCGAGTCTGGCAGCTAAAACGATATAAGCCCCCTCATTAATCGCGTTGACCATGGCATCAGAAAATGGATGATATTGCATTAGTACAACACCTCCTCAAAAGATAACGTGATATGGGTATACCCCAAGCGACGATGCTGAAATTTACCCTGTTCATTATCAACGAGCCGAAAAACTCCAAAAGGACGTTCAACCTCGAGCATTTCATTGACGGTAGGTGACGTTCTTAACATCGGTGAAATAGGAATAATGGCACGGCCTTGATGATCACTAACCACATCAGCCACCACCATTTTGAGTTCATTACCCACAGTTAAACGATCCCCTTGCTGTAACACACGCATATTGCGCTTCCAGTCCTTTGTTTCTAGCCGATTCCCCAATTGGCTTGGTATTGCAACACGAGGCGAACCATACCCATAACGCCCTTTTCTTATCCAACTCGATATTTTGACTCGCCCCGACATGCCATCCAATGAAGCCACCAGCGCTTCTAACTGGCGCGATTTCTCTTCATTTAAATTATTGAATGTCAGCTCACAACGCCAACGACTTCCCGGAAAGCGTACCGTTTGACTACTTCCATTAAATGGCGAGGTAAAGGTTTTGCTATTACTCAATAATTGCCAGTTTTCCTGTGTGGGGATCACCTCTTTTGGCCATTCAAGAATAGACATTTAGACTCCTAATGTTCTGCGTGCTGCACCATTACTTTGAAAGTCTTGTAACATCATCGCGTGAGCTTTCTGTGCGCCGGCTTCTGTCCCTTGTTGTGCAGCTTCTTTCATTGCCTGCGCAAGTACAGCGTCACCATTTCCCGTCACCGTAATATGATTGACGACCGTCATTTGCACCCCACCCGCACGGGCTAACGTCGGTTGGGGTGTAACGGGTATTCGCCCTGCGACCGCCCCCACAAAGCCCCCCGAAGCATAACCTTGCGCCGCATGCATTAAGCGATAGAGATTGCCGACACCCAATTTAGCCGTCGCTTCTTTGGTAAAAACAAACTCACCACCATGTACAATCCCTTTAGGTTCGAATTTCCCGCCATGCCCCGTATAACCACCGTAAGCATGCCCTTTGCTCATCCATCCCATATCAAAGCCCATTGCCTGCCCACCCGCTTCAATGGCTTTGAAAATCAGCATTTTCATCACCATTCGAGTGATATCGGAAATCACCGCATTGGCAAAATCTTTAAAGCTTCCTTTGCCCGTTAAAGCAAAATCGGCTAATGCATCAGACATATTATTAAGGGCATTGGTGGTGACGTTTCTGACGTTTTCCATCACATCCATAGCCGACTCACTGAAATCCGATAAGCCTTGTTTTAATCCCACCATCGGATCACCTTTCATGGCCTCTCGTTTCCTAAGCTCTTCCTCAATTTGCTGTTTGGTGAGTTCGACATTGCGTTGTAAATTCGCTAACTCTTTTTCGCCTAAATCCACACTGGCTTGCTGATACAGCACATCAATCTGACGAAGGGCATTGAGCTTTTCTTGCTCTGTGCGCGATTTTCCTATCAAGGAAGTTTCAAATTGCATCTGCTCAATTTCTTTACCGCGATCATAAGCAAATTGCGCAACCGAATTGGCACGCGCCAGATCATCAATGGCTTTCGCTTTTTCTTTAATCGTCTCAATCGCTTTGGGATCGATTTTTAAGATGGCATCAAACTTGTCTTTATTCTGTTTGATATCAGCTAAGGCGGATGTGTATTCATTAAAGGAAGAGGTAGTGCCATACAGCTGAATACTTTGTCCATCCGCAATCAGTGAGGCTTGTTTTTCCTCTAATTCTGTCAAGATTTTGGTGTACTGTTTGGCATAATCAATGGTGGATTTGTGACTGGGCTTATACGTCCGTTTGGCTTGCAGTGCCAGTTGTGCCTCAACTTCAGCTTGTAAGGCCTTATCGTAGCCTTGCATATCTGGCGTAATTTTGCGTGAAGCCAATACATCTTCTGCATTTAATTTCGCTAATGCCTTCCCTGTGGCTTGCGCTTTTGCCACTGAACGTTGCGATTTTTCAATCGATTCATCAATCTGTTTAGCAATCGCCGTGGCGGCATTCACTTGGCTATTTGTCGCCTGAAGCGTGATATCAATGAGTGATTCATATTCAATGCCTAAACTCTTCAAACTCGCCTTAAGTGA
>UMGS01022157.1_pt1 | contig 11840 bp, 10 predicted proteins | sample 1965341 | NCBI WGS metagenome assembly UMGS01 (sample SAMEA4836079, study PRJEB28245) | human gut metagenome | biome: gut microbiome; material: fecal sample | place: Denmark | collected 2008 | reverse complement strand
AAGCGTCGCATCAGGCAGTCGGCATCGTTGCCGGATGCGGCGCGAGCGCCTTATCCGGCTTACCGATCACAATACAATCAGTTCTTTTTCACAAACTCAGATTTCAGTTTCATCGGACCAAAACCGTCGATTTTGCAATCGATGTTATGGTCGCCTTCAACCAGGCGGATGTTTTTCACTTTGGTGCCAATTTTCAGCATCGAAGAGCTACCTTTCACCTTCAGATCTTTAATGATGGTAACGCTGTCGCCGTCAGCCAGCAGATTGCCGTTAGCATCTTTAACGATCAGCTCGTCGCTTTCCTGTGCAGGTTCTGCGTCGTTCCATTCGTAGGCACATTCCGGGCAGATGTACATGCCGTTATCTTCGTAGGTGTATTCGGAGTTGCATTTTGGGCAGTGTGGTAATGACATGTGGATTTCCTCAAAAGTCAGCAGGGCAAAAGCGCCAAAAAACGGCAGATTGCCGAAAAAGGCCGCAATTATACACAAAATCCCTGAGTTTGTCGGGGGTACTGCTGATTTTAGACGACGATCGTTTTCATTTGAAAGGAAACGCAAAAAGAAAATAATCTTTTTGCCTCTATTTATTATTTAAGATAATGTTAATGCTCTACTTGTTCTTTTTTTAATTCACATGATATTTTTATCTTTCTGACGTTTTAAACGTATCAGAAGACGTTATTTATTCTGATAAAAAACAACACACTAAATATAAAATTATTTCTTGCAGTAATTATAAAAGCCGAAAACAGAACTCAAAAACAATCTGGCTAAATAAAATAACAAAATTTGCTTTAAGGAAGAATTTTCTATGTACACACAGACCCTGTATGAGTTAAGTCAGGAGGCTGAACGCCTGTTACAGCTTTCTCGCCAACAGTTGCAGTTACTGGAAAAAATGCCTCTCTCTGTACCCGGAGACGACGCGCCACAACTGGCTTTACCCTGGAGTCAGCCTAATATCGCCGAACGTCACGCGATGCTGAATAATGAGTTGCGTAAAATTTCCCGACTGGAAATGGTGCTTGCAATTGTCGGTACCATGAAAGCAGGGAAATCAACCACCATTAATGCCATTGTTGGTACGGAGGTTCTGCCTAATCGTAATCGCCCAATGACTGCGCTGCCGACGCTTATTCGCCATACGCCCGGGCAAAAGGAACCGGTACTGCATTTTTCACATGTCGCGCCAATCGATTGTTTAATTCAACAATTACAACAGCGCCTGCGTGATTGCGATATTAAGCATCTGACCGATGTGCTGGAAATAGATAAAGATATGCGTGCGCTTATGCAGCGGATCGAAAATGGCGTCGCTTTCGAAAAATATTATCTGGGTGCCCAGCCTATTTTTCATTGTCTGAAAAGTTTGAATGATTTAGTGCGACTGGCGAAGGCGCTGGACGTCGATTTTCCTTTTTCTGCTTACGCCGCCATTGAGCATATTCCCGTGATTGAAGTGGAGTTTGTCCATCTAGCGGGGCTGGAGAGTTATCCCGGTCAGTTGACGTTACTGGATACCCCCGGGCCAAATGAAGCCGGGCAACCGCATCTGCAAAAAATGCTTAACCAGCAGCTGGCACGCGCCTCGGCGGTACTGGCGGTGCTGGATTATACGCAACTGAAATCGATCTCCGATGAAGAGGTCCGTGAGGCGATTTTGGCGGTGGGGCAATCGGTGCCGCTGTACGTGCTGGTCAATAAGTTCGATCAACAGGATCGTAACAGTGACGACGCCGACCAGGTGCGGGCACTGATTTCCGGGACGCTGATGAAAGGCTGTATTACGCCACAGCAGATATTTCCGGTGTCGTCGATGTGGGGCTACCTGGCGAATCGGGCGCGCTATGAGTTAGCCAACAACGGTAAGTTACCACCGCCAGAGCAACAACGCTGGGTGGAAGATTTTGCCCATGCCGCGCTTGGCAGGCGCTGGCGTCATGCCGATCTGGCGGACCTCGAACATATTCGTCATGCTGCCGATCAGTTGTGGGAAGATTCGCTGTTCGCCCAGCCAATTCAGGCGTTGCTTCATGCCGCTTACGCTAACGCCTCGTTGTATGCTCTGCGATCTGCCGCGCATAAACTGTTGAATTACGCGCAGCAGGCGCGGGGATACCTGGATTTTCGTGCGCACGGGTTAAACGTCGCTTGTGAACAATTGCGGCAAAATATCCACCAGATCGAAGAAAGTTTGCAGCTATTGCAACTCAATCAGGCGCAGGTGAGCGGCGAGATTAAACATGAAATCGAGCTGGCCCTGACCTCCGCCAACCACTTTCTGCGTCAACAGCAAGATGCGCTGAAGGTGCAGTTAGCCGCCTTGTTTCAGGATGATTCGGAGCCGTTAAGCGAGATTCGTACCCGCTGTGAGACACTGTTACAGACGGCGCAGAACACCATCAGTCGCGACTTTACGCTGCGTTTTGCCGAGCTTGAATCCACCCTTTGCCGGGTGTTAACCGATGTTATTCGCCCCATTGAGCAACAAGTCAAAATGGAATTGAGCGAGTCAGGGTTTCGTCCTGGGTTTCATTTTCCTGTTTTTCACGGCGTAGTTCCCCACTTCAACACTCGCCAGCTGTTCAGTGAAGTCATTTCGCGCCAGGAAGCAACGGACGAGCAGAGCACGCGTTTAGGCGTTGTGCGTGAGACTTTTTCGCGCTGGTTGAATCAGCCCGACTGGGGACGGGGAAATGAGAAATCACCGACAGAAACGGTTGATTACAGTGTGTTGCAACGAGCATTAAGCGCAGAAGTCGATCTCTATTGCCAACAAATGGCTAAAGTTCTGGCAGAGCAGGTCGATGAATCTGTTACGGCAGGCATGAATACTTTTTTCGCTGAGTTCGCTTCATGTTTGACGGAATTACAGACGCGTTTACGCGAAAGTCTGGCTCTGCGTCAACAAAATGAATCGGTGGTCAGGCTGATGCAGCAGCAATTGCAGCAGACTGTGATGACTCACGGCTGGATTTACACCGACGCCCAGCTGTTACGCGATGATATTCAAACACTTTTCACGGCAGAACGATATTGACCAAGACGTTACTTGACGGCCCCGGTCGCGTGCTGGAGTCGGTTTATCCCCGCTTTTTAGTGGATCTGGCGCAGGGTGATGATGCCCGCCTTCCACAAGCCCATCAGCAGCAGTTTCGTGAACGACTGATGCAGGAACTTCTTTCGCGTGTGCAGCTTCAGACATGGACGAACGGCGGCATGTTAAATGCGCCGCTTAGCCTGCGACTGACAATGGTGGAAAAACTGGCGTCGATGCTGGATCCCGGTCATCTGGCACTGACGCAGATCGCGCAGCATCTGGCGCTGCTGCAAAAAATGGATCACCGCCAGCACTCTGCTTTCCCGGAGCTCCCCCAGCAAATTGCCGCCTTGTATGAGTGGTTTTCAGCCCGTTGTCGCTGGAAGGAAAAGGCGTTAACGCAACGAGGCCTACTGGTGCAGGCAGGTGATCAGAGCGAGCAAATTTTTACCCGCTGGCGTGCTGGGGCGTATAACGCCTGGTCGTTGCCTGGGCGCTGTTTTATCGTTCTGGAGGAGTTGCGCTGGGGGGCATTTGGCGATGCCTGCCGTCTGGGAAGCCCGCAAGCGGTGGCGTTGTTGCTGGGTGATTTGCTCGAGAAAGCGACACAACATCTGGCAGAGAGTATCAATGCGGCACCGACCACGCGTCACTATTACCATCAGTGGTTTGCCTCTTCGACCGTTCCGACGGGCGGGGAGCATGCTGATTTTTTAAGTTGGCTGGGAAAGTGGACCACGGCAGATAAACAACCCGTTTGCTGGTCAGTGACCCAACGCTGGCAAACTGTCGCGCTGGGGATGCCACGACTCTGTTCAGCGCAGCGTCTGGCGGGGGCAATGCTCGAGGAAATCTTCTCTGTAAATTTGGCGTAAATAATCAGTTACATCAATGAGTCCTAAACGAAATCCATGTGTGAAGTTGATCACAAATTTAAACACTGGTAGGGTAAAAAGGTCATTAACTGCCCAATTCAGGCGTCAACTGGTTTGATTGTACATTCCTTAACCGGAGGGTGTAAGCAAACCCGCTACGCTTGTTACAGAGATTGCATCCTGCAATTCCCGCTCCCCTTTTGCGGCCGTCGCGCTGATTTTTCTGGCGTTTGCGGAAATGGGCCAACTCTGCGAGGAAAGCTATGCTGAAAAGGAAAAAAGTAAAACCGATTACCCTTCGTGATGTCACCATTATTGATGACGGTAAACTGCGTAAAGCCATTACCGCAGCATCACTGGGTAATGCAATGGAATGGTTCGATTTTGGTGTTTATGGTTTTGTTGCTTACGCATTAGGTAAAGTTTTTTTCCCGGGGGCTGACCCCAGCGTGCAGATGGTTGCTGCACTTGCCACTTTCTCCGTTCCCTTTCTGATTCGACCGCTTGGCGGACTCTTCTTTGGTATGTTGGGCGATAAATATGGTCGCCAGAAGATCCTCGCTATCACTATTGTGATTATGTCGATCAGTACGTTCTGTATTGGCTTAATACCGTCCTACGACACGATTGGTATTTGGGCACCGATTCTGCTGTTGATCTGTAAGATGGCACAAGGTTTCTCGGTCGGCGGTGAATATACCGGGGCGTCGATATTTGTTGCGGAATACTCCCCTGACCGTAAACGTGGCTTTATGGGCAGCTGGCTGGACTTCGGTTCTATTGCCGGGTTTGTGCTGGGTGCGGGCGTGGTGGTGTTAATTTCGACCATTGTCGGCGAAGCGAACTTCCTCGATTGGGGCTGGCGTATTCCGTTCTTTATCGCTCTGCCGTTAGGGATTATCGGGCTTTACCTGCGCCATGCGCTGGAAGAGACTCCGGCGTTCCAGCAGCATGTCGATAAACTGGAACAGGGCGACCGTGAAGGTTTGCAGGATGGCCCGAAAGTCTCGTTTAAAGAGATTGCCACTAAATACTGGCGCAGCCTGTTGACATGTATTGGTCTGGTAATTGCCACCAACGTGACTTACTACATGTTGCTGACCTATATGCCGAGTTATTTGTCGCATAACCTGCATTACTCCGAAGACCACGGGGTGCTGATTATTATCGCCATTATGATCGGTATGCTGTTTGTCCAGCCGGTGATGGGCTTGCTGAGTGACCGTTTTGGCCGTCGTCCGTTTGTGCTACTTGGTAGTGTTGCCCTGTTTGTGTTGGCGATCCCGGCGTTTATTCTGATTAACAGTAACGTCATCGGCCTGATTTTTGCCGGGTTACTGATGCTGGCGGTGATCCTTAACTGCTTTACGGGCGTTATGGCTTCTACCTTGCCAGCGATGTTCCCGACGCATATCCGTTACAGCGCGCTGGCGGCGGCATTTAATATTTCGGTGCTGGTTGCCGGTCTGACGCCAACGCTGGCGGCCTGGCTGGTCGAAAGCTCGCAGAATCTGATGATGCCTGCCTATTACCTGATGGTAGTGGCGGTGGTTGGTTTAATCACCGGCGTAACCATGAAAGAGACGGCAAATCGTCCGTTGAAAGGTGCGACACCGGCGGCGTCAGATATACAGGAAGCGAAGGAAATTCTCGTCGAGCATTACGATAATATCGAGCAGAAAATCGATGATATTGACCACGAGATTGCCGATTTGCAGGCGAAACGTACCCGCCTGGTGCAGCAACATCCGCGAATTGATGAATAAGCTGAAACGGATGGCCTGATGTGACGCTGTCTTATCAGGCCAATTGAACTCTTAAGGTTCACTTAATCTCTGACGCGCATACTCTCCTCCAGGTTAACGGAGGAGAGTGCAATGAAAAACCGTGTTTATGAAAGTTTAACTACCGTGTTCAGCGTGCTGGTGGTCAGCAGCTTTCTTTATATCTGGTTTGCCACGTACTGATCTTTCTTCAGCCGTACCCAGGCCCGCGTGCCGGAAGTCTCTTGCCGGTTTTGCAGGAAAAACTGCCCGTGATGCAACTGTGTAATGCGGCTGACAATACTTAACCCCAGACCAATCCCGCCATAACGGCTGTCCATACGTACAAACGCTTTACTCAACTCCCCGCATTTACTCTCATCAATACCTGGTCCTTCATCTTCAACTGCCATGACCGCTCCGTCATCTTCTTGCAGCTTAATCATAATGTTGCTGCCTTGCGGGCTGTAACGATGGGCGTTTTCTACCAGGTTTCGCAATAACATCCGCAGCAGGGTTGCATCACCCTGAACGGTGATGTCGGCGGCGCTCTCTGGCAATAGCAGGGTTTGCTGTCGCTGGTCGAGCATGGTACTGAGTTCGTCATACGAGGGGAGAATGACATCTTCCAGCAGTTTTACATGTTGATAATTACCGGAAGAAAATGACTGTCCGGCACGCGCCAGTTGCAGCAGCTGGGAGACGCTCTCCATCATCTGATCAAGCCGTGCCACTAACGGTGCTACATCAATGTGATGCGTTTTCGCCAGCAGTTCCAGATGCAAACGCACCCCCGCCAGTGGCGTTCGCAGTTCGTGCGCGACGTCAGCGGTAAACAACCTTTCGTTATCCAGCGTGCTGGTCAGGCGACTGACCAGATCGTTTAACGCCGAAACCACCGCTTCGATTTCGAGGGTGGCGCTGTGAATGGCAATGGGCGTTAAGTTGTCGGCGGTGCGCGCTTCCAGCTCTTTTTGCAGCTCCGCCAGCGGGCGGGTGATGCGGCGTACCGCCTGATAGCAGATAAATAGCGTCAGGCTGACCATAAAGACGCCGGGGACAATCAGGCTGGCGACCGCCTCGCGGATCTCACGCATGATGTGGCGATCGTTGTTGCGATTGTCGCGTAGCGCCTGCTCAAACAGCTGAATCTGCTCGGTACTTTCATGCCATAGCCAGAAGACGCTGATCAGCTCAAACACCAACAAAATGGCCCCGATGGTCAATATCAGCCGTTGGCGCAGCGATATTGGTCGGCGCAGAAAATGCATCAGATTCAATTAGTTTTCCTCATTCGCGACCAGCATATAGCCAAAGCCGCGCACGGTGCGGATACGGGCTTTGCCCACTTTGTCGCGCAGATTGTGGATATGCACTTCCAGGGTGTTGGTCGAGGGTTCATTGTCCCAGTTATAGATGTCGTTGTAGAGAATTTCCCGATGCACCGGACTGCCTGCTTTGAGCATTAACCGTGACAGCAGAGCATATTCTTTGGGCGTCAGAATCAACTCTTCACCGCCCATCCATACCTGACGGCGACCCATGTTCAGCGTCAGATTGCCAACAATCAGCTCACTTTCGCCCTGATTATTATGGCGTCGTAGCAGGGCGCGGATACGGGCATGTAACTCTTCCAGCGCAAAAGGCTTCACCAGATAGTCGTCGGCACCGACATCCAGCCCGGCGATTTTGTCGGTCAGCGTATCGCGAGCGGTGAGGATCAGTACCGGCAGGGTATATTTTTTCTGCCGGATACGGGCGAGAAAATGCAGTCCATCTTCGTCGGGTAACCCTAAATCCAGTACCACCAGGCTGTAATGACCTGCCTCAAGGCTTTGTTCCGCCATCCGCGCGGTTGTCACGCCATCGCACGCGTAGCCTTCGGTTTGCGCCGCCAGAATCAGTCCCTGCAATAACAGCGTATCGTCTTCAACAATCAGAATTTTCATTCACTCACTCTCCTGCAAGTTTGCAGAATATCATCCGCAGCCTGGTAATACTTCGTCTCAACGCCAGTTAATCCCAATAGCGTGGAGAATAAATTGTCTTGTGAATAGTGTTGCGTTTGCGCCTGTTTTTGCAGGCAGTTCTGGTCAACCTGATACCGTTTTTGATAATCCTCCGACAGCCACAGCAGCATCGGCACCTGTTTTTGGCTATCCGGGGCGATGGCATAAGGCAGACCGTGCAGATAGATGCCATTTTCACCTAACGATTCACCGTGGTCAGAAAGATAAACCAGGCTGGTGGTAAATTTATCCTGATGTTCTTTCAGCAGATTAATCGCTTTATCAACAATATAGTCGACGTAAACCAGCGTGTTGTCGTAAGTGTTCACCAGTTGCTCTTTGGTACAGGTCTGGATCTCATTGGTGTCGCAGGTTGGGGTAAATTTCCTGAACTGAGGCGGATAGCGGTTGTAATAGGTCGGACCGTGGCTGCCGATGGTGTGTAAGACAATCACGCCATCACCTTGCAGGTTATTGATGTACTCTTCAAGCCCGTGGAACAGCACTTCGTCATAGCATTCGCCGTTGATGCACTGATCAGGTAGATTCAGCGCGGTGACGTTCTGGTGAGGCACGCGGTCGCAGGCACCTTTACAGCCGCCATCGTTGTCATTCCACAGCACGTTGATGCCCGCTCGCTGAATGATATCCAGCACGCCTTCCTGGTGCTGTGCCAGCTCTTCTTTGTAGTGCTCACGCGGCATATCCGAGAACATGCACGGTACTGAAACTGCCGTTGCCGTGCCGCAAGATGCGGTATTAGGGAAATAGACCACGTTATCTTTCGCCAGCCGCGGGTTAGTTTCACGCGGGTAGCCGTTGAGGGAGAAGTTCTCCGCCCGCGAGGTTTCGCCGACAATCAGGATGGTCAAATTTTTACGTTTTTCGTTCTGCATTAACGGGTTGCGGTGCGCGTCTTCACCAATTCGCACCAGCGGCAGATTTGCCAGTCGCTGATGGGAGTACCATGACCAGCTGGCAACAATGCTGTTAGAGGGGCTTAAGGATTTCACCAGCTCTTTGTTATTGCGGAACAACGAGGCGTAGTCTTTATAAAACAGTGCGGCGACCAGCAAAATCAGTAGTACAGAAACCAGAATATTGGCTCCACGGAAAAGAACACTGCGCAGACGCGAGGTGGCAGGTTTGATTTTTATCCAGCAGGCAATCAGCGCAGCAAGCACGCCGCTGAATCCCAGCGTTAATAACATTTGCGGTGTCATCAGCGCATAACTTTCTGCCGGAGTGGTATCAATAATATTGGCAATCATCGAGCGGTCGATGACGATGCCGTAAGTCATTATGAAATATTGTGCAGCCGCGCCAACCAGAATAAACAGGCAGGCCAGTGGTCGATTAAGCCATAAGAAAGAGCTTAGTGTCAGGACAATATTAATCACGCTGAAAGCGACGACCGGCATCGACAAGAAAACCAGTACGTTATGCAGCGAATCCAGCGGCAGCGCCTGCAACACCTGTTTAAAAAAGGCAATATTCAGGTAGATAGAGATATAAAAAGCGGCCAACAATAGCCAGGCGAGTAAATTCAAAGAGGGTCTTTTTAGTAGGCGCTTCAACATCACGGTGTTTCCATCGAACAAAGTGCGCATATGCTCGCAAAGCAAAATTAAGCCAACCTTAAGTTCTTAAGGTTGGCTTTTATGTTTGCTGGATTAAGGGGAATTAATCTTTGCTTATTGGTGCATCTAAGGGATACGGGTTTTTATGCAGCCGGTTGTAATTCAGCGCATACATGGCGGTGATGACCATCAGGGTGACAAATGACCACATAACCTCTTTCGCTCCGGACCCCACCACGGCCCAGATGCAGTAGAGGAAGGCAATGGTAGTAACTGCCAGATATGCCGGGCGTGCTTTACCAAAGTGACCGTGTCCGAGCAGCAGTAACGCCGCACAGGTGTAAAGATATGGCACCAGTGTAAAGATGACCGAGACGGAAGAAACCAGACCGAACTCTTTGGTCGCGTTTGGTGAAATGCTGCTGAGCTGGAAGATGGTCATCAAAATACCGACGATAATCAGCCCCGCCACTGGCGTACCCGCTTTATTTACACGGGCAAAAATCGGTGGGAACAGTCCGTCATCGGCAGCGGCTTTCGCCGTTTGACCCGCCAGCAACGTCCAGCCGCCCAGTGAACCTAAGCAACCCGCAGCTGCGCAGAAGGAAACAATGGCCCCGGCGGTGTCACCCAACGCCATCCGTGCGGCATCACCGAATGGCGAAGCAGAAACGCGCAGTGCGGCATTAGGGATCATCCCCATAATCGCGGTGGTAGAAAGTACATAGCAAACGGCGGCAATCAATACCCCACCAATGGTGGCGATAGGGACATTGCGTTTCGGGTTTTTCACCACACCTGCGGCAACGGAGGCACTTTCCACACCGATGAACGACCACAGCGTAACGTTAAGGGTACTTTGAATTGCACCGAAGGTGCCCAGGCCGCTGACGTTCCATGCCGCCATATAGGTTTCACCACGGAACCAGAACCAGCCAAATACGGCAATCCCGACGATGGGGATCAGCGCCAGCACGGTGGCAACTGCCTGCACACGGGTGATCATTTTCGGACCGACAATGTTCAGCAGGACGAAGATCCACAGCACCACGACGCAGGTGATGGTTAATACCAATGGATCTTTCAGAATCGGGAAGAAGTAACTTAAATATCCTACGCCAATGACCACCATGGCGATATTGCCGATCCAGCAGGCCAGCCAGTAGAGGACGTTGGTTTGATAACCGAGAAACGGGCCAAAGCAGCGGCGGGCGTAAGCGTAAGAACCACCAGGACTTGGGTCGAGGAACGACATTTTGGCGTATACCATCGAGAGCCCCAGTGCACCGATAATCGTCACCAACCATCCATAAATGGCAATCCCGCCAGTAGAGGCCAGGTTTGCAGGTAACAGAAAAACACCTGACCCCATAATATTCCCCGACACCATCAGGGTGACGGGGATTAAGCCCACTTTGTGAGCATCAGCATCCGAAGACATAATTAAACTCCTGCGAAGGCGAGCTTCGTGACAATAAATTACGTCATATCATACGCCTGCATTCGATAGTTGAATTATTATCGACCGGGTTATCGCTGATGCCGTTATTAATATAGCTCTTCGTTAAGGTTAAAAATCAGGCGACAGTGCGTTCTCTGTGCTGACTAACATAATGCAGCGGCGTCATACCGTAGAAGTCTTTAAAGACAGAAATAAAGTACGACGTACTGTTGTAGCCGCAGGACTGTGATACCTGAGAGATATTTTTACCGTCCATCATTAATTCATTTACGGCATAACGCATGCGGCAGGTGGTGATTATTTGGCTATAACTGGTGTTTTCGCTTTTCAACTTTTTCTTTAACAGACTTGGGCTAAGACATAAACAACTGGCTACCATACTAAGATTCCAGTCTTTGTGAATATCGCTTTCAATAATTTGATAAACGCTGTCACTTACACAATTACGTAACATATACATCATTAATGAAACGAATTTTTTACTGTCGAGAAAACGGGATAGCACCGTGAATAATAATGCGCGTGTTCGTTCCTTTTCTGACTCAGTTTCTGCGGGCATCATGCTGTGTTGCGCGGCAACGCGAAAGACGTCTGGCGTCAGGCATGGCAGGGTGAGTATGGGCGTAGCGCTACGTTGCCATACTGGTATTTGCGAGAGATCTTTATTCAGAAACCGGAGGTAATCTTTGATGATGTCGTGACTAATATGAGCAACCAAAGTGTTGTTAAGAGAGGAGACGTCGATAATATTATTTTCACAATTTAATAACGCCATATGGTTAGCTTTAAGGCTAATAGGTTCTTTCCCATTCACCCTTATCCAGACATCTTTTTCAGTCAATAAAACAATACAAGGTTGGTCGCTGCAAATCCTCATACATGTACTCCTGAGTGCGAATAAAAGACCAGTTCTCGCTAAAGCAAAGCGATACCGGGAAATGGTTATATAATTGTATGATGAATATAAACATGCATAAAAATAACGAGTTTTACTAATAGTACAAATTTTTATAGTAATTTCTCATGTACATATTTTTTTACAGGATAAATAACAGGCAAAAAAAAGCGCGGGGTGGGGCCGCGCAAAAAGCATGACATTTTTTGTTTGC
>UMGS01006596.1_pt1 | contig 11860 bp, 11 predicted proteins | sample 1965341 | NCBI WGS metagenome assembly UMGS01 (sample SAMEA4836079, study PRJEB28245) | human gut metagenome | biome: gut microbiome; material: fecal sample | place: Denmark | collected 2008 | reverse complement strand
TTATTTAGTTGCAGCTATCAATGGAATAGTATCTATCGATGCGGTGTATTATCAGAATGGAACATATTCTCCGACTCGAATTACTCTGCGCCGAGGAAAAGAGGTTTCTAGAACAGCTGAGTATGCGGATCAATTTGTCTATCGTCACCCAATGTGCTGGTATGGTTATATATCACGTGTAAACAATACTAGTTTGAGAATAAGCTCTTATTCTATTTATGCAGTAGGTCATGTTAAACCTGGTATTTACGATTTTGTAGCTCCGATATATTTTACTACAGCTCAAACTGCAACTGATGCTCCTCCAGATCTATCTTCAGTTCCTTTTTCATTTGGTAATGGTCCTATTCACGTCTTAAAAACATGTAATGTTTCCCCTGCTAGCTCAACAAATATACAATTTGCCGCTCAACTAGCACAAAATTTTAAGTCAGCCAAGTTACTTGAGCAAAGTGTCGCTAGTATGCTTGTCTCTTGTCCTCATTCAGGAAATATGTATGTGACATTAAAACCCTATAATGAGCTAGTCAATGGGAGTAAAACTGGGATGACAATGTCTCCAAGTATCCCTTTGAAAAATAAAGAAGTTGCACCTTATATCACGGTATCTGATGCAACTAAAACAATAACTAATGCAGTATGTAATAACAATTCCTCCGAAGCTTTAGAGTTTTATGCAGGACAACCTTCAGGCAAATATAATGGGGGATCTGTTTATAAGTCATTATCATTCAACCTTTGTGCCAATGGGAATATACCTACGAATACTTATAAAGGAAGTATTGATGTATCGTTCCTGATTGAATGATGTGTTAATTTGATATTCAGAACATTAATAGCGCGCCAAGCACTGTTAAACTTTTAACGTAAAGATAATCACAATATAAAAGTTAATGATATTGTGATTATCAGTTATTTTAAAAATTAGACACCAAAGTTAAAAGTGAGAACAGCTTCACCCATAAAATCTAAGCCATTAGATAAATCTATTCCTTTTTTATTTAATGCATCTTTGGATAAAAGAAAAGAAGGAATTTTATATACATCTTTAAAAACTGCTTGGAAAACTTCACCTGGAATTAGTGCCAGAGATTCTTTACTAACATTGCCTTTTTGTTGTTCTGATGTCCAACCATTGGTTGCGCCTTTGTATAGAACGTTATAGTAATTTGTCTCTGTGATAGTAACATCATTTGCTCGTGAAATGTACGCTGGTTTACTATCAACAGTCACATCCTCCCACAAAAAAGAGGCTGCTCCAACTGCGGTTTCAGGATTTTCTTTATCAACTAAATGAAACTGTGCTAGCGTATTATTAGCTAATTCCGCACTGTCATAAGTGTCAGATGCAACAAAGGTTAAATATGTTTTAGCATCACATTCAATCGTAACTGTATTTTGGACTATACCGTTAGGATATTCGTAGTTTTTCGATTGAGGGATAAGCGTTGGGCTTATGACTCGGTAATCAAAAATCATATCACTTTGTGTCGCCCCATTAATAGTACAAGTTGGTGGCTTAATATCACCATTGATTTTTAAGTTAGCTACAGGAGCTTTAGCCAATACCGGCGTTGATATTACACTCAGCATAGCAAGACTGAGTAATACTTTTTTCATATCATTATTCCTTTATTCTTTTTTAGAGGATAAATAACAAAGCAATATTATATATTACACCTTTTGTTTATTTATTTAATGATAATTGAATATATTTTTAATATATCTAATTTAGACTTTCTTAAAGTGAGTTTATTTTAATATTAGATATTATCTAAAAAAGATAATTTTAAATGGAGTTTTAATTTTTATTTTTAATAGATATGTAATGTTTATATTTAATGGTTTAAGTTCATAATGCGATACTCTTATTTGGAGTGTTTTGTATTTCAATATAAAAACGATAAGATAATAAACGCATTAAAACGCTTCACTCCAATTGCTGGGGGAGTTAGTCGAGTCCAATTATTCGATGGTTTCGATAGATGTCTAAAAATTATTATCTTTCCCTAGCCACCGACATCTTAGCCAGTTCTAGATTACTAGCCAAGCAGTTAGAAAATATTGGGGATGATTCGTTTAAACTAGCACAATTGCTGGCATCCGATAAAACAGCTACAGTAGCAGAACAAGGTCTGTTTGCATTAAAAGATTTAGCTAAATAGATATAAATATATAACCATTTGGGGCATTTAATCTTAAATTTTTTGGCTACATCATCTACAATTTCGGCGTATTTAATACCGTTACGAGGGATCGTATTCGCTAATGTTCTACCGCCAACATACTGTAGTTCTCGAACAAGTAGATGTAGAATTTCTTCATCTGATTTATTATAGTTTTTAGCGTTCAGCAACACACTTTTTACTTTATCTGATATTGATAAACCAAACTTTCCAGTATTGGTTATGTAATTAATCAGTAAATCGATGCCATTTTAGAGTTTGAAATAATAGTTCTTATTGTTTTCACTAAAGGTTATGGCAATAAATAGGTCGATAGTTTGAACTATAAATAATTAATTTAGGGAAATAAATTAAGGTTTTTATGGAGTACCAATTCAAATCATATAGTAAAGGCAGCAAGAAAAAATCATTACCTTCTTACATCTTTGTTATCCTGTACTGCTCTTGGTTAGCTTATCTATTTTTGTCGTTTTATTTAGGCGATAGCATTGTATTATTTGAATGGTTTCCTAAATGGACGATTATTATTATTCTTTCTATTTTCACAGGGATTATTGGGGGAATATGGCACCCTTTCTTTCGCCCATCAAAGTATGTTATCAGTGATTATTATTGGGGGGCTTTTCTTGGCCTTATGATAATTATTCCAACTTTTAATGTGCTTGCTTATTTATCATTAGACCAAACAACTCACTACCAAACACAATATCATATCGTCTCGCCAGGGCCTGAACGTCTTAAAGCCCCTCAATGTGAATATGGTATACGGATAAAAGAAATTTATACCGGGGAATGGGTTTTTTGGTGTATTAGAGATCCAAAATCGAAAACCAAGGAAAATATGGGAACCGTATGGGTTACAGCAAAAACAGGGCCAATTGGTGCAGATATTGTTGATTATCAGTTTTACCCTATGTCCCAGTTTTTCGAACTCACGCTGCCAGTAAAATGCACCCGTGGAGGCTTCCACACTAATCAGGCAGGCCGGAATATTCGCGACGGTCTGTAGTCAAACAAAGCGATTTACTATGAGGCTGATAATAGCCGTACAATCTCAGAAAAAGTTAGATTAAAGTTTCGGGATTATGGTTTTAGTGTATCAGCAAGAAGTTTATATTTGCGAGATAAAAAAATAAGAATGGAAGATGGGGGGAGGGTATGATGAAATTGAACATTATGGTTTACTTTTAATGAAAGAAGGATATATGCAACCTTGGTATCTTAATCACGATCATTATTACGATTTAGCCTTTAAATATAAAAATATGAATAAATAGTGATTTTTGGGGATGAGGTGATTACTCTCGACTACAAGCTGCCAATAATTAGCGACCAAAATAATAGTTAGGGGCCAAATTAATAGCTTCCATTAGCGAACCTAAACGTTTAAATCCATCTTTAAAGCAATTGATAGCTCCCATATTGGCATATGGCCTAAGTGCCTCTTCGATAATTTCAGAACGTAGTACAATCGATTTTTTATCAACAGCAACAGCATGTGGGGCAATGTGCTGCTCAATATCGAAAAAATCTTTATGTAGCCCTGTATGCTCTATTAGCTCATTGAATAAAGTCTCGTAGAGTATTTGCGTATTTTTAGGTTTATTGTCGACTATTTCAGCTAAGAGACTCAAGGCTAAAATATCCCATGTTTCAAATGGCCAAAGACAAGGGTAGCTTCGGATATAAGTAAGTGCATGAGGTAAATTGGGGTGTTTCTTAGAAGGGCTATATTGAAATAACTTATTCTTTATCATCCATTTTGACCATTTGGGATAGTCTCTTTTGAATAAGTGATTTTTTGAAGTTAGATAAGATTTAGCATTGGTTGTTGCTTGTTTTACTGCGTCTTCTGTTGTTTTTGCCTTTTGGGCTTTTAAGTTGGATTCATCAAAGAAATTTTGTTCATATTTTTTAATTTTTTGAATTAATTTAGGGTATTTTAACCAAGTCCATGTTGCGCGATTATTTTCAGATGTTGCTGGAGTACGAATAATTACACTACCATCAAGGTTATCAATCTCTTTTGGTAAATAATCCTTTAATAATAATACTACCCAAATATAGCTGTTACCTATCGACGCTTTAAGTAAAAGAAATTCTTCCGTTAGTTTAACTTGGACAACATTGTCTACTTGCTGTTCTGATCGAGAATAAATGCTGACCTCGTCTTTATATGTATAACCGTCAATTATACACTCAAACTTTTGGGTAAGGCTTGGCAAAAGAATATGGTTGCCTTTGATGAATTTTCTTGCTGTGTCTTTTGCACTACGAATACGTTTTTTTTCAATTTTTTCGTTTTTTTGTGCTAGTAATATTTCATGTTTATCTACAAGCTGATCTCGGCACCACTCATAAAGCCACTTGTAAGGCACTTTGTTGTTTTTTAAATCAAAAAGAGCTTCTTCAATACTACGATTAAGATAAGTACTTAAATCAAACTCAATAGAAGGAATTTTATTTTCTTGGTAATACTTTGTTTTATCTGATTGATTTCTATGAGTGACAAAAACTTCAATTACTATGTTGCCAATATTGGTTTCCAAAAACACATCTGCAACATATTGCCCAATACGAGTTTCTAAGTCTGCATTATATACATTTGCAAGTGCTTCACTTTGGTTCAGTACTTGTCCCTTGTATTGAAAGGATACAGGGGGGATAAAAAGGGACTGAGATTCAAGGAAAAAGTGTTGTGCTACTATGTGAAGTTGGGTCATTAAACAAATATTATTTTCGTTTTTAGAGTAATGAGCAAAATGATGTATTGTGCCACTAACTCCATTATTTTTGGCAATAAGGCGGTCTCCGCAGCCAGCACATACACAATTGCATTTTAAGCCATTTTCTACAGAGTCTATATGTCTTAAAGTGTTTGAATCCTTTTGTAATGCATATTTAAGCACTGTTATTCCTCTAGATTTAAATGGAAATATCACATCTCAATAATCAGATATCAAGTGTATATGCTTCAATAGGCTAGAAGTAGATAAATTTTTATCCAATTTATATATCAAATAGTAGAGTTGGATTATCATTTTGCAGTTTTTAGTTGTAAAAATGCGGAAAGTATTGTCACCCTAATTGACATGTAAGATGTATATTTTTACGCTCTGTAATGAGCGAAGAGCAGAAATTTTGTCCCTTTCATAAAGCACTGGTAAATATCGGCTTTACCCCAAAACCGGGCATGTTGCTTGATTTCCTTAGTCTTAATAAAGTAGCTGTTCACATAACCGACATGGTTCAATTTAAGGGGGGGCCAGCGTTAATTATCTAGTGATTTACCAAGAAGCCTCAGTAATATCGTAAATTAAAAATAAATTAAGAGATTAGTTCTCGCTCTCGGTATAGTTGTGTGGTCAGCTTTGATAGAGAGTGGTAAGCTATTGTATATGGCTAATTTGCGACGAATTCGTTACTGGCGACATGGATACAATTAACTATTTTGCCTGTTATAAATACGAAGATGGGGGTTAGGAAACTAATTCGGGTAGACGGTTTTTAACAAGCGCTGCACCCGATAAATTTTCCGCAATGCTCCAAATTTACCTGTGAGTGTGGTGCGGATTTTCTGAGTGAAATCAAGGGGTTGATTTGAATTTAAAGACAAAACACAAAAATTTCTTGGATGTAACCTCCTACGCACCACTTGCTTATGGAGTGGTTTATTTAGCAAATATTTTGATATTCAGCCTGATTTATGTATTTATATTCACCAATGACTTCAAAGGTGATTCAATAAGTTATGTGCAATCGTTATATTTTAGTGTCATCACAGTCACCACATTAGGTTTTGGTGATTTGACTCCGAGTCTTGATGCTACCCCACTTCTTCTCGTAGTAACTGCGCAAGTTGTTTTGGGAGTTATTACTATTGGTTTATTCTTGAATTCCATATCTCACAAGCTGGGTGAACGAAAAGACTTTGCCCAAAGAAAATTTGAAGAAGAAGTTGAAAAGAATACCCTGAAAAAGCTACTAACAATTTTAAAGCCAGCGGTTGTCAACTATATGGAAGTTCTCTCCGAAACCTATAAGGTGACAACAACTAGAGTAACAGATGACTTCGTAAAATTAGTTCCTAAAAATCTATTTTCTCAAGAATATTATGATCAAATATCCCTGCAAGATTTCTTTTCAAACGAGACTAGGTATGGGAAAAATGTAATAACTTGGGGAGACTTTATTGAACAAGAGAATAATAAGTTCTCTGCACAGATAGACGACTATTTGAATAAATTTGCCACGTCACTACCCATTGATTTAATTGAGTTACTTGTTGGTTTGAAAAACCATAATTTTCTAAATCATTGGAGGCTAGCTAAACAAATGATCCAGTTAGAGAGAGAGCAAGGGTTCAAGATTCCTCGCATCAACATGTTAACTATTGAACACAGCAGTGTTGAAGTGCCTGAGAAACCGAATTCAATTAGAGACTTCCATGAGAAACTGCTAAACCTAATCGCTCTGCTAGATGAAAATACATCAGGAGAGCACATTCTTATGACTGTTGATTTAAGGAAGGGGGTCTCTGCCCCCTCAATTGGCTCTGCTATTGCCGACATTATTAAATTTGGTCCATCTGAGTAGCAAAAAAATTAACAAACTCGTCAATTAGGACGCTCGTAAGCTCGCGCCTATTACGTGGGCGTTATGAAATCGCTATCTATAGCTAGCTTATGTACAGTTCTAACTGTCTTTGTTGTGACTTTTGTCGTCAGTGCGATTGATTCAATTGGTACTGCATTTTCTGGTATAGCTATATCGCTATTAACGGCAAATGTTGCGACAATAGTGGCCATAGTTGTTGTAATAGCTTGGGCTTTGCCTTTGCACTATGTGTTTAAAAAATTAGAGAGGCAGGATTTTTATTGGTACTTACTAGATTCTTTAATTCCCTGTGTAATATTCATTTATGTTTTTAATCCGTTCGGTCAAGACTAACGTATTGATCTGATGAAACAAACATTATTTTTCAGCATGTGCGGTCTTATTGGTGCGGCCGTATTCTGATATGTGGCTGTATCGTACACGCATAACAAAGCGCCGAAACAAGGACGCGCTAACATACACAGCTTAGATTTGTGCTAGCTGCTTGTCAGATATTGGAGCATAAGAAATGCAAGAATTTTCTCTAGAATTGATTTCAGAGCAAATCCATTACGGAAAAACAAAAGGGTACTTTCAAGAAGTATTATCCTCATATAATAATGGAAACTATCGATCCTCAGTCGTTATGCTTTGGTCAGTAGCAATATGTGACATCGTTTACAAGCTTCAGAGCTTAATAGATTTATACGATGATGCGGCAGCAAAGGAAATTCTTCAAGAAGTTACCACAATCCAAAATGAAGACTACAAGTCATCAGCATGGGAAATAAAACTTCTTGATGATGTTCATGGTAAGACTTTCTTACTAGATACCTCTGAGTATGAAGGCTTACGTTATCTCCAAAAACAAAGGCATCTTTCTGCGCATCCGGTTCTTAATTCAGAGAGGGAACTTCATTCACCAAACAAAGAAACTGTGCGCTCTCTCCTGAGAAACACTTTGGAAGGGTTGCTTATTAAGCCACCATTTTATACTCAACGCATAATGAAGGAATTATTGGAAGACCTTGCAGAGTCATCCGATGTTCTTAATAGCAGAGAAAAAGTAAAAAAGTATATTGAAAGTAGGTATCTTAGTAGAACGAGACGGTCAGTAGAGATAAATATTTTTCGTTCTTTGTGGAAGCTAGTTTTTAAACTAGATAATGAGGAATGTGAAAAAAATCGAAAAATAAATCTGCATGCTTTAGAGGTTCTATCCTCTCGGAATATACCTGCAATACCAGCAGAAGTTCAAGGCGACAATGACTATTACAGCAATATAGCATCAACCGGAACACCACTATCTTATCTTGTTTTTTATCTTTCAAAAAACCACCAGATTTATCCATTATTAAGCGACGATGCGCGCCTAAAGATAGAGCATTGCATCAACACTGATGATGTAGGTAAAACAGTTGGTTGGTTTATAAAATCTGATTTAAATGTGCATGGAAATGATGTTGAAGATTGGATAAAGAGTGATGATCATCCTACATTTATTCCGGGGCAATTTGACGTCTTATTAGAAATATCAGATTCAGAGGAGTGGCAGAAAAAATTCTGCCGCATCGTGACTGCGTACTATTCAGTTAGCTATAGCTATGATCAAGCAGACGCTCGGTTTCAGGTCGCAATTCAAAAGTATATAGGCTTATTTGATCGCGACTCACTTAGTCATTTGGTAAGACAAATCGAGAACAATGGACAATGTTATGCTCGGGGTAGAGCACGAGAAGACTATGTTGTGATCAAGGCGCGTATAGACGAGCTATTTGGTGATGACTTTGATTATGAAGGCGTACCTTCTTTTCGGCGTAGAGTGGTAACGGCGGAGTGATGTAATCGTTGATTACTTGTCCTGTCTTTATGGGCAGCGGGAATCTAAAGCCTAGATTCGCCTGATGAACTAGCTGATTCCCTTTGCTGATGAAGAAAGTCAGACCAGCGTATGAAAGTCGAACGTCTGAAAATGGCACAGAACCGACGTCTGGATGACGTGTATAACTCTGTGCCATTATAGTACTAATTCAGTTTGAACTAGTGCTCACAAGTTACCCAACTAGCGATATTCCCCTTATCCCGCCTTCTATAATACTTCCCCTGTCAGCCTCTTCAATAAAATCAGCCCACCATTGCATCATAGGGCGTCTTTGCTCTAAGTAGTCACTACGGTTATAAGCACGTCTAACTTCGTTTTTATCAACGTGGGCGAGGGCGGCTTCAATTACATCCGGTGGAAAACCTTGTTCATTGAGGGCAGTACTGGCAATTGAGCGAAGACCATGTGAAACCAATACACCACCGAATCCTGCACGTTTCAATGCAGCATTAATGGTTTGGCTGTTCATCGGTTGAGTAGGCTTGATACGGCTAGGAAAGATAAACTCACGATTACCACTTAATGGTTTCATTAGCTCTAAAATAGCTAAAGCAGCGTCAGACAATGGAACAGTGTGTTCACGATTCATCTTCATTCTATCAGCAGGTATCTTCCATTCCTTGGCCTCAAAGTTGATTTCATCCCAACGGGCTTCAGCGGCTTCGGCTGGGCGGGATATGGTAAGCAGCTGCCACATAAACAAACATCGAGTAGATAGGCTAATACTAGCGGTACGCATTGTCTGCATGAGTTTTGGTAGCTGATCAGGGGGAATACTTGGCATATTCTTTTTCTTGGGTTTTTCAAAAGCTTTACCAATGTTGATACTTGGAACGGCATCAATCAAGCCAGTATTTTGAGCATAGATCATCACTTCGTTAATGCGCTGACAAAGGCGGCGAACAGTTTCTAATGCACCTCTAGCCTGAACGGGCTGTATTGCTTGAACCAATATATGCGCTTTGATATCGGTCACACTGATATCGCCAATAGCGGGAAACACATCTCGCTCGAGTGAACGCCAGATATCATTACCGTAGTCTTCTGTTACAGTGGACTTCTTCATTTCCCACCAACGTTCAGCGACAAGTTGAAAGGTATTTGCCTTAGCTTCTAAGCTGTTACGGACTTGCTCTTTATGGTGATCTTGTGGGTCTATCTGCTTAGCGAGTAGTGTTCTTGCTTCAAGGCGGTAACTACGTGCATCAGCAAGACTGACGGCAGGGTAAGAACCAAGGCTCTTTTTAGCTCGTTTCTTAGTGAGAGGGCGAATGTAGCGAAATGACCACAGCTTGCTGCCATTGGATTTAACCAATAGCTCTAATCCATCGCCATCATAGAGGACATAATCACTCTGCTTTGGCTTTGCTGCGTCGATCTCTTTTGCGGATAAGGGTTTGGTTTGTCTTGCCATTTTTGATGTTCCATTGTTTTTAGGCACCTCAAAAACTATAAAGGTTAACGAGGTGCCTATCAAGGTGCCTAAGATGATTGGATTTAATTAGGTGACATCAGACTGCGCAGGACATAAAAAAGCCCGCAACTCATTGAGTTAGCGGGCTTTTCAGTCTTCTTTGGACGTCCTTAGAAGATAATTTGGTGGAGCTGGCGGGAGTTGAACCCGCGTCCTGAGTTGCTCAACTGATTGTAATATAAGAGCTTATTATATCTGGCACGCTACGCGTATGATTTACGGCTCAACCATAGTCCTAATTGTGGCTATCTGCTGTCTACTTTCTTTAAAATAGAAGTGTTGCCATCATACTCTTTCAAATACGATCCATAATGTCTAAAAAGCATTTCAGGGCCTTTATGTCCCATCTGTGAAGCCAACCAAAATAAGTTAACTCCATTGCTAATATGCTTGACAGCAAATGTATGTCTTGTTTGATATGGGTTCCTATATCGTACTCCAGCTTTCTTTAGTGTTGGTACCCATGCCTTTTTTCTAATTGCGTCAGCACCAGCCCAAGCCTCATTTGTTTTTGGATCTTCAAAAATAGTTTCATTTTTTAAAAAAGTGAATTTCTTTTGGGAGCTTATGGCTGAAATAGCATATTCATTCAATTCTATAATTCGTGTTCCAGCTTTCGTTTTAGTGCCCTTAATCACGCCAACAACACTAGCTGATTTGATATGCGCTTTGTTGTTAATGAAATCAATATCATCCCACCTCAACGCACATAATTCAGAGCTACGTAAGCCTGTGTTGACTGCAAACTGAAATAAATTTTTCCATTGATCATATTTTGTGGAGCTATATATTTTATCTACCTCTTCAGGCGTTAAAGGATCTACAACATAGTCACTCTCTAGCGAACTACTTTTTGTCTGATATCTTGATGCGGTTACTAAAGTTGCTGGGTTAGATAGAATTAAACCATCAGTTACCGCCTCATCTAAAGCACTTCGTAAGAAAGATAATTGATTTCTAATTGTCTTTAATGACGTATTCTGTTTTTGTATCCATGTTTTTAATATCCCTGGCGTTAAATCAACAACTGATAAATCGTGTAATGCAGAAAGTGCATTTTTACATTTTTTATAACCAACAATTGTTGATGGTGACAACTCTCTAGTTTTACAAATATCTAAATACTCATCTAGATATTCATTTATGCTCCTTCCTTTGCATTTATTACCAAATATTTTTAATTTTGATGATTTAGGGAAATATTCAACATAAGAAAAAATTCCTTTTTCTATTTTGTTATATATCTCACCTAATAAACGTTCTGCGTATTTTATGTTTTTAGAGTTTATTTCAAGATTAGATAGAGGTTCACGGCAATGAACCCCTTTAAATGTGAATGAAATATTAATTGTTTCTCCTGATTTATGCTTACGGATCATAACTCCGCGGGGGAGTTTATTTTGTTTTGTCTGGCCCATTTATTGACTTCCTTCATATCAATCCAGCGTTCTTTTACGCCTTCAATTTTCAATACGTGAACTCCCTCATGCCAGAATTGCCTTTGTAACCGCTTATTTATTGCGTCAGTTGATTCACCAAATAACTTGCAATACATAGAAATCGGTATGCATTCAAAGTACATATTTTCTCTCCACACTGTCCGTACACAGTTTAAATAGATATTAGTTAATGCTGGTGGTAATTATTTACTGATCTCCTTAAGAAAAGAGATCCAGTGCGTCTTATCATTTTTACCTACACGCTGTACTGCTGTTGGTTTTT
>UMGS01016241.1_pt1 | contig 11926 bp, 10 predicted proteins | sample 1965341 | NCBI WGS metagenome assembly UMGS01 (sample SAMEA4836079, study PRJEB28245) | human gut metagenome | biome: gut microbiome; material: fecal sample | place: Denmark | collected 2008 | reverse complement strand
ATTGCGTCCTATGAAACAAAAATGCTCCGCAAGGATGCGCAGCAATGTAATCTTTTTTATCAAATGCTCTTGACAAAAAGAAAATTGTGCACTTTGGATAATGTAAAATCGACTTTGGTTTCCATAACCTGAAAAACCCATGTTTTTCCTTTAAAAATAAAAAATTTTTATCTTCCTCGGAGTGTTAAAAACACGTTAAACAATGGATTTGAAAAGGAAAATGGATATAAATGGTACAGAATTGTGCAATATTTCCCCTTTCTTTTCGAAAGAAAAAATGGTATACTGTGGAATACAAAATGTTGTGAAAACAAAAGTGAAAAAATATTATGAAATACCAGATATAGTGTTACAAAAGTTTATGAGGTGAAAGTGATGATGTATGTAATTAAGAAAGACGGAACAAAAGAGGATTTCAATATCCAGAAAATTGTGCGTGCAGTGAACAAATCTGCATCCAGAATTATGTATGACTTTAAAAAGGATGAGATTGATTTTCTTTGTGAATACGCAGAGGAAAAAGCGCAGTCCTTGGAGAAGGAAGAAATCTCTATTCAGGATATGCACAATATTGTAGAGGGAGCACTGGAAAAGGTAAATCCTGCGGTTGCAAAAAGCTACCGTGATTACCGCAATTACAAACATGATTTTATTCACATGATGGATGAGGTTTATACAAAGAGCCAGTCCATCCGATATATCGGCGATAAGAGCAATGCCAATACAGACAGTGCTCTCGTTGCTACAAAGAGAAGTCTTATTTTCAATGAATTAAACAAAGAATTGTATCGAAAATTCTTTATGACAAGAAACGAGCTTCAGGCATGTAAAGACGGATATATTTATATTCATGACCAATCCGCACGTCTGGACACCATGAACTGCTGTCTGTTTGACGTGGCAAACGTGCTGCGGGGCGGCTTTGAAATGGGAAATGTATGGTATAACGAGCCAAAGACGCTGGACACTGCTTTTGACGTTATGGGAGACATTATTTTAAGCACGGCAGCGCAGCAATATGGCGGGTTTACTGTACCGGAGGTAGATAAAATCCTTGCGCCTTATGCAGAGAAAAGCTATCACAAATATTGCGAGGAATTCTTGAAATACGTAGATGCTGACTGGGCGCCTGCAAAGGAGAGAGCACATCAGTATGCCATGGACAAGGTTCGCCGTGATTTTGATCAGGGCTGGCAGGGAATTGAATATAAATTAAATACAGTTGGTTCTTCCAGAGGTGATTATCCTTTTGTTACCGTGACATTGGGACTGGGAATGGAACGTTTTGAGAAAATGTGCAGTATTTCTCTTTTAGAGGTACATAAAGAGGGACAGGGAAAAGAAGGGCACAAAAAACCGGTGCTGTTTCCGAAAATCGTATTCTTATATGATGAAAATATTCATGGAGAAGGAAAGGAAGGCGAGGATGTCTTTGAAACTGGAATTTCCTGCTCCGCAAAGACCATGTATCCGGATTGGCTTTCTTTAAGCGGAAAGGGATACATATCCAGCATGTATAAGCGATATAAGAAAGTTATCAGTCCTATGGGATGCAGAGCCTTTTTAAGCCCTTGGTATGAAAGAGGCGGTATGACACCGGCAGATGACAATGATGTTCCTGTATTTGTGGGAAGATTTAATGTAGGTGCGGTAAGTCTTCATTTGCCTATGATTTTGGCAAAGGCACGTTCAGAGGACAAGGATTTCTATGAAGTGCTTGACTTTTATCTGGAAATGATCCGCAATCTTCATATCCGTACTTATGATTACTTAGGAGAGATGAAAGCATCTACCAATCCTCTTGCTTACTGTGAAGGCGGATTTTACGGCGGTAATTTAAAACCTTCTGATAAGATTAAACCGTTATTAAAGCCTATGACGGCATCTTTCGGTATTACAGCTTTAAACGAGCTTCAGGAGCTGTATAACGGTAAATCCATTCGTGAAGATGGAAAGTTTGCGTTAGAGGTACTTCAGTACATCAATAAAAAGGTGGAGCAGTACAAGAAGGAAGACGGTAATCTGTATGCAATTTACGGCACACCGGCAGAAAGCCTCTGCGGACTTCAGGTAGAACAGTTCAGAAAGAAATACGGTATTGTGGAAGGGGTTTCTGACAGACCTTATGTAAGTAACAGCTTCCATTGTCATGTAACAGAAGACATCACTCCGATTGAAAAGCAGGATTGTGAAGGTAGATTTTGGGAGCTTTGCAACGGCGGAAAAATTCAGTATGTGCGCTACCCTATCGGGTATAATGTGGATGCAATCCGTGCCTTAGTCAGACGTGCTATGGATTTGGGTTATTATGAGGGAGTCAATCTTTCTCTTGCATATTGTGATGATTGCGGACACGAAGAATTGGAAATGGATGTGTGTCCGGTATGCGGTTCTAAGAACTTGACAAAAATTGACAGAATGAACGGATACCTGTCTTACAGTCGTGTGCATGGGGATACTCGTTTAAATACGGCAAAGATGGCTGAAATCGCAGAACGTAAGTCTATGTAAGAAAGATTTTCTTCAAGATTTTGTTTCATTTTTGAAAAAATTGTGATACCATATTTTTGACTTTATAAAAATTTTAGAAAAGCAGAGGGATAAGAAATATGGAATCGTATGGATATTTGTTAGACTTGGCATTAATCTTGCTGAGTACGAAAGTATTTGGGCTTATTACAAGAAGAGTAAAGCTGCCGCAGGTAGTAGGTGCTCTTTTGGCAGGTTTGATTTTAGGACCGGCGTGTATCGGCGTACTGCATCAGACAGATTTCATTTATCAGGTTTCTGAAATCGGCGTTATTGTATTGATGTTCTGTGCCGGTTTGGAGACAGATGTTGATGAATTGAAGAAAAGTGGAAAAGCTTCCTTTGTAATTGCGTTGCTGGGAGTAATTGTTCCGCTGTTAGGCGGATTTGCAGTGGCAGCGTATTTTAACAGACCGGGTATGCTGGAGCCGGCGGCAGATGTAAGCGTAATTTTACAGAATGTGTTTATCGGTGTTATTCTCACTGCAACATCGGTAAGTATTTCGGTTGAAACTTTAAAAGAAATGGGAAAACTGAATACAAAAGCGGGAAATGCTATTTTAGGCGCAGCGATTATTGATGATATTTTAGGTATTGTGGCGTTGACTATCATTACCAGCTTAGCAGACTCATCTGTAAATGTTGCTCTGGTATTTATTAAGATTATCGGCTTCTTTATCTTTGTGGGAGTGGGCGGATACCTGCTTCACATTATCTTCCAGAAATGGGTGAAGGGATATGAAAGAGATTTACAGCGTTTCGTTATTTTGGCATTTGTAATCTGTTTACTGTTTTCTTACTGTGCAGAGGAATTCTTTGGAGTGGCAGACATTACCGGCGCATTCTTTGCAGGACTTATTATTACAAAGACAACCCATACGACTTATATTGCAAGACGATTTGGAATTTTATCTTATATCCTTTTATCGCCTGTATTTTTCGCAAATATCGGTTTGCAGGTAGAGCTTCCAAGCATGAGCCCGATGATTATAGGATTTGCGGTTACTTTGGTAATCGTTGCTGTTCTCACAAAGGTAGTGGGCTGCGGTGCAGGTGCGAAGCTTTGCAAATACAGCAATAAAGACTGTATACGTATTGGTGCAGGTATGGTTTCTAGAGGCGAGGTCGCCTTGATTGTAGCGGCAAAGGGAAATGCCATTGGACTGATTTCCGCTGATTTAATGGGTCCGATTGTTATTGTGGTAGTAATTACGACGATTATTTCACCAATTCTTTTAAAAATGACTTTCAGCGAAAAAGACCATAAGGACGAAGGCAATGATTTTGTAGAAAGTGATTTGATGAAACAGTTAGAAGAATATGACGAGGAAATGGAAAAAGAACAGTCTCGTTACGTAACAATAAAAGATAAGAAATAAGAGAAAGGGAGTTGTAGCATTTTAATGCGGCAACTCTCCTTTGTTAGAGGGAGAAAAAATGGCAGCAGTTTTTTTAGCGGCAGTAAATGCAAAATATATACATTCAAATTTGGCAGTATACAGCATGAAATCCTATTGCAGAGAATATGAAAAATATGTGGAAATAGGAGAATATACAATTAATCAGCAAAAGGATGAAATTTTAAAAAGTATTTATAAGAAACAGCCGAAGGTGTTGTGCTTTTCCTGCTATATATGGAACATTTCTTTTGTGAAGGAGCTGATATGCGACTTAAAGAAAATTTTGCCGCAAACCGTTATCTGGGCAGGAGGACCTGAGGTTTCTTATGATGCAGAGAAATTTTTGCAGGAGCTGCCGGAGGTTACCGGAGTTATGTGCGGTGAGGGAGAGCAAACTTTTCTGGAGCTGGTGCAGCATTATGTTCATGAAAAAGAGGAGGATGCACTGGCTGATATTAAGGGAATTGTGTTTCAAAAAAACGGGGAGATTGTGAGAAATCCTTTCCGTGAAATCATGGATATGGATAAGCTGGTATTTCCGTATAAAAATATTTCCCTGTTTGAACATAAAATTATTTATTATGAAAGCAGCAGAGGATGTCCTTTTTCTTGCAGCTATTGTTTATCCTCTATTGATAAGAAGCTGAGATTTCGCAGTCTTTCTCTGGTAAAAGAGGAATTGCAGTTTTTCCTTGATGCAAAAGTTCCGCAGGTGAAATTTGTAGACAGAACCTTTAACTGTAAAAAGGAACATGCTCTTGAAATCTGGAATTATATTCATGAGCATGATAACGGCATAACGAATTTTCACTTTGAAATTGCGGCGGATTTGCTTACCGAGGAAGAAATTCAGCTTATTCACACCATGCGTCCGGGGCTTATCCAGTTGGAAATCGGGGTACAGTCCACCAATCCGAAAACCATAGAAGAAATCAGGAGAAAGACCAGTTTTGAGAAGATTTCAGAAAAAGTGAAAAAAGTACAGGAAGGAAAAAATGTCCATCAGCATTTGGATTTGATTGCAGGACTTCCTTATGAGGGATATGAAAGCTTTAAAAAGTCTTTTTGTGATGTGTATGCTTTAGCGCCGGAACAGCTTCAGCTTGGATTTTTAAAGCTGTTAAAGGGTTCTTACATGAATGAGAAGGCAAAAGATTATGGATGTGTATGCAAAGGGAAGGAGCCTTATGAGGTATTGGGGACAAAGTGGCTGTCCTATGGAGAAATTTGCAGATTAAAAGGAATTGAGGACATGGTAGAGGTATATTATAACAGCGGACAGTTCCGCCATACCATGAAAGCCATGGAGGGTTATTTCTCAGATGCTTTTTCCATGTACGAGACGCTGGCGGACTTTTATGAGAAAAAGGGATATTTTGGTATTTCTCATTCCAGAATAAGAAGATACGAAATACTGATGGAATTTTTAGAAGAAAGAGAAGTAGAAAATCTTTCTTACTTTAAGGAATTGATGATTTTAGACCTTTATGCAAGGGAAAATTTAAAGACAAGACCGGTATGGGCGGCGGATAGAAAAGCGTATAAGGAAAAGATACAGGAATTTTACACAAAAGAAGCGGAAGCGCCGGAAGTTTTACAGGATTATGCAGGATATCAACCAAAACAGTTAGAAAAGATGACGCATCTTGAAATTTTTTCCTATAATGTGCCGGAAGGAAAAGCGGAGAAAGGAAGTTATCCTGTGCTGTTTGATTATAGGAATAGAAATCCTTTGACCAATGATGCTGCCATGCACGTTGTAACGCTTTAGAAAACGGAGGACTTATGACAAAGAGAACAAAGGAAATCTTGGATAAGCTGGATGAGGTTTATACAAGAGAATATAAGTGCTATTTAAACCACGAAAATCCGGGACAGCTGTTAATTGCCACGATGTTAAGCGCACAATGTACAGATGCCAGAGTGAATATTGTGACAAAGGATTTATTTGTAAAATATCCCGATATGCAGGCTTTTGCCAAGGCAGATTTAAAAGAATTGGAGCAGGATATTAAGCCTACGGGTTTTTATCACAATAAGGCGAAAAACATTATCGGCTGTGCTCAGAGGATTTGTCAGGTGTATGGCGGTGAAGTTCCAAGGAGCTTAGAGGATTTGGTAAGCCTTCCGGGAGTGGGAAGAAAAACGGCAAATGTTATTCGAGGAAACATTTTTCATGAGCCCAGTGTAGTGGTTGATACCCATGTGAAGCGAATTTCCAAACGTCTGGGATTTACCAAGGAGGAAGACCCTGAAAAGATAGAACAGGATTTAATGAAGGTGCTTCCAAAGGAGCATTGGATACTTTATAATATTCAGATTATTACTTTTGGAAGGCAGATTTGTTTTGCACGTTCACCGAAATGTGAGGAGTGCTTTTTGACAGAATATTGTAAGGAATATAAGGAAAAACAAAAGAAAAGCAGGAAGAAATTATGATGGAATACGTTGCGCTGGACTTAGAAACCACAGGCTTAGAGCCTTCTAAGGACAGAATTATAGAAATCGGCGCTGTAAAGGTGCGGAATAAAGAGGTTGTAGGTGAATACGGAACGCTGATAAATCCCCAGATGGAAATTCCTGACAGGATTACAGAGCTTACGGGGATTTCCAACGATATGGTACAGGGAAAACCTCTTATTGCACAGGCGTTAGGGGAATTGTTGGATTTTTGCGAAGAATTACCTCTTTTGGGGCACAATCTGATGTTTGATTACAGTTTCGTAAAGCATCAGGCAGTGAATGCGGGAATGGTATTTGAGAAAAAGGGAATGGACACCTTGAAGCTGGCAAGAGCGCTTCTGCCTGAGCTTCCAAGCAGGAGTCTGCAAAATCTCCGCATGCACTATGAAATTCCTCAAAAGGATGCGCACAGGGCATTGGAGGATGCCAGAACCACGTATCTTTTATATGAGAGATTACGGGAAGAATTTGAAGAGAAGCAGCCAAAGCTTTTTGTACCAAATGCACTTATCTATAAAGTAAAGAAGCAAGGTCCTGTAACAGCGGCGCAAAAACGCTACTTGCAGGATTTAATAAAATATCATAGAATAGAGCTGAATGTGGAAATTGACAGTCTTACAAAAAACGAGGCATCTCGAGAAATTGATAAGATATTGAGTACCTACGGGAAAATAGTGAGGTAAAGAGATATGATGAATATGAAAAAATCAAAAAGGAACAGAATATTTGCTGCGATACTGGCAGGACTGATTATTTTGGCAATGGTAATTCCTATGGCAATGTATGCTTTTGGATGATACAGTTGATATATACAGCAATGGAGGTCAGAACATGAAGATAGGAAAATTGCCGGAGCCTGTGCTAATTCGCTCTGTTTTAAAGCAGGTAGGGCATCGCAGAAATGAGGTTTTAGTAGGACCTGCCGTGGGACAGGATTGTGCGGTAATGGAGCTTGAAGAAGGGGAAGTTTTTGTACTGTCCTGTGACCCGATTACAGGGACAACGAAGGATATCGGAGGACATAGTGTTCACATTACAGCCAATGATTTAGCAGCTTCCGGTGCAGAGCCTGTGGGAATTATGCTGACAATGCTTTTAACACCTGACACAGAGGAAGCACAGCTAAAGGAGATAATGCAGGATGTGGAAAAGACCTGTAAAGAGCTGAATATGGAGGTCTTGGGCGGACACACAGAGGTTACGGATGTGGTAAAGCAGACGTTGATTTCTCTTACAGGTGTAGGAAAAATGAAAAAAGAAAATGTGCTTACCACAGCTTCAGTAAAGCCCGGAGATGATATTGTGGTGACAAAATGGATTGGTCTGGAAGGGACTTCTATTGCGGCAAAGGAAAAAGAAAGCTTGCTTTTGGAGCATTTTGCGCCGCCTTTTGTGGAGACTGCAAAAAAATTCGACCAATATCTTTCCGTTATTCCGGAGGCAAAAATTGCCGCAGAGTGGGGCGTATCTGCTATGCACGATATTACCGAGGGCGGTGTATTTGGCGCTCTGTGGGAAATGGGAAGCGGTTCCGGTGTGGGTCTTGACATTGATTTAAAAGAAATTCCTATTCGTCAGGAAACCGTAGAGGTCTGTGAAGTGCTAGGATTAAATCCTTATATTTTAATGTCCAGCGGTTCTATGATGATTGCCGCAAAAGACGGATACGGACTTGTAAGAAAGCTAAAACAGGCTGGTATTGAGGCTGCCGTAGTAGGTAAAGCGACAGACGGAAACGACAGAATTTTAAGAAACGGTGAAGATACCCGTTATTTAGATAAACCGCAGAGTGATGAATTGTATAAAATCTATCAGTAGGTGGAAAATATTCGGAGGAAAGAAAAGTGGCAAAATTAAATATTGTATTATTTGAGCCTGAAATTCCGGCAAATACAGGGAATATAGGAAGAACCTGCGTTGCAACAGGAACAAGACTGCATCTTATTGAGCCCTTGGGATTTCAGCTAAATGAAAAAGCATTAAAAAGAGCAGGAATGGATTACTGGAAGGACTTAGATGTAACAACGTATATCAATTATCAGGATTTTCTGGACAGAAATCCCGGCGCAAAGGTTTACATGGCAACTACAAAGGCACCGAAGACTTATGTAGACGTAGAATATGAAGAAGACTGCTATATTATGTTCGGAAAGGAAAGCGCAGGCATTCCGGAAGAAATTTTGCTGGAAAATCAGGAAACAGCTATCCGAATTCCCATGATTGGGGATATTCGCTCTTTGAATTTGAGTAATTCTGTTGCCATTGTGCTGTATGAGGCGCTTCGTCAGAATAACTTTGACCACATGAGGTTAGAGGGGCATCTGACAAAATATGAATGGAAGTAAATGATATACGGATGAATTCTGGAAAAGTGTTTTCAGAAAGGAGTGTGAAGAATGTCAGGATTATTAAAATTACCCATAGGAATTGAAAATTTTGAAAAAATACGCAGTGAAGGGTTTTACTATGCAGATAAAACAAAATTGATTGAACAATTACTTGGGCAATGGGGAGAAGTAAATTTATTTACCCGACCTCGACGCTTTGGAAAATCATTGAGCATGAGTATGCTTCGCTGTTTTTTTGAAATCGGAACAAATCAGACGTTGTTTGATGGGCTTTATATTGCGAAGAATAAAGGTTATGTGAGCAATATATGGGAAAATTTCCTGTGATTTCTATTAGCCTTAAAAGTGTGAATGCAGAAAATTTTGATAAAGCAAAAGCACAGCTTGTTAAAATTATTAATCGAGAAGCAAGGCGCTTGAGGTCCTTTTTGAGAATAGAATATCTTGAAAAAGAGTATCAAGAGATTTTTTCTGAACTCCTTAACAGAAAAATGGAAGAAGATACTTTAACAAACAGTTTACAGGAGTTTACAGAACTACTGGAGACTTATTATGGTGAAAAGGTCATTGTTCTGATTGACGAGTATGATGTACCTTTGGCAAAGGCAAATGAAAATGGCTATTATGATAGGATGGTACTTCTTATTAGAAATATGCTTGAAAATGTGCTGAAAACTAATGACAGTTTGAAGTTTGCAGTTTTGACGGGATGTCTGCGTATAGCAAAAGAGAGTATTTTTACAGGATTGAATAATTTTAAAGTATATTCTATAACAGATGTTGATTTCGATGAATATTTTGGTTTTACAGATGAAGAGGTAAGAGAAATTCTGCATTATTACAATCAGGATACGCATTATGAAATTGTCAAACAGTGGTATGATGGATATCGTTTTGGGGACTTAGATGTATATTGTCCATGGGATGTTATTAACTATTGCAGCAGTCATCTTAATAATCCAACTTTACCTCCGGAAAATTATTGGATAAATACCAGCGGGAATGATGTTTTAAATCATTTTATCAATAATGTGGGAAATGAGAAAAGTGTGACTAGGTTAGAACTGGAGCAGTTGGTGAATGGAGGAACTGTACAAAAAGAAATAAAGCAAAATTTAACATATAAAGAGTTATATTCTTCTATGGAGAACCTTTGGAGCGCATTGTTTATGACAGGATATCTTACACAGAGAGGAAAAGCAGACGGAAATCGATATAATTTGGCTATTCCTAATCGAGAAATTCGCAATATTATTACAGAGCATATTCTTATACTGTTTAAAGAGAATGTGGAAAAGGATGGAAACATGCTAAACGATTTCTGCAATGCACTTCTGTACGGAGAAGCGGAAAAAGTGGAAAAGATATTTACAGAATATATGCGAAAGACAGTCAGTGTAAGAGATACGTTTGTTCAAAAACCTACGAAAGAGAATTTTTATCATGGTATTCTTTTGGGGATTTTGGGCTTTAAAGAGGGATGGTCTGTGGTATCAAACAGGGAGTCGGGAGATGGCTTCAGCGATATACAAATTTTTATTGATGATGCAGATGTGGGTATTGTACTTGAGGTAAAATATGCAGAGATAGGGCAAGAAGAGAAAGAGTGTCGTAAAGCGTTGAAGCAGATTGTGGATAAAAGATATACAGAAGCTTTGCACCAGTATGGAGTTCATAAAATTTTAAAATATGGGATTGCATGTAACGTGAAAAATTGCAGAGTGATGATGGAAGTATCTGTATAAAGTATAAAAGGGGCTGTTTTTATTACAGCCTCTTTTTCATACTTTATACTCTCTTTAATTTTCACTGACACTTTTTTGCAGAGTAAAGATAAACTCTGTTCCCACACCTTCCGTACTGATTACATTGATATTCTGTTTATGTGAGTTGATAATTTCTTTGACAATGGCAAGTCCCAGCCCTGTGCCTTTTCTGTCTTTTCCCCTTGAGGAATCAATTTTGTAAAATCGGTCCCAAATTTTTGTAAGACTTTCTTTAGGAATTCCACATCCCGTATCTTTTACAGAAATAAAAACGGTTTCATGCTTTAAAGTAGACTCTATTTTAATAATGGAGTCAGGAGAACTGAATTTAATAGCATTATCAATAAGGTTGTATAAAACCTGCTGAATTTGTCCCATATCAGCATGAACGAACAGTGTTTGCCCCGTAAGAAAGAGCTCAATGGAAATACGTTTGTCACGACAAATTCCTTCAAAGGCTTCTGCGGTAGTTTTGATTGTGCGGTTAATATCAAAATCAGAATAATCTAATTGACGGCCTTTTTCATCCAGGTTATTTAATGTAAGCATACTTTGTGTGAGTTTATAAAGTCTGTCTGTTTCATATACGACAATTTTTAAATATTTTTCCTGCATTTCAGGAGGAATTGTTCCATCTAAAATTGCTTCTGTGTAACCTTTTATAGAAGTAAGAGGAGAACGAAAGTCATGAGATACATTGGAGATGAATTTTCGTTGGTAATTTCCTGTCATATCCAATTCATCAGACATATAATTTAAAGTCATTGCCAAATATCCTAGCTCATCTTCTTTATCTAAAGGAATATTGTATTTGAGATTTCCAGATGCAAACGTGTTTGCTCCTTGTATGATTTTTTTAAGAGGACGATTAATCATAATGTAAAATATAGGGATAATAAGCATCATAATTCCCAGAAACAATAGAAATAAAATATGAATAGTATCTAAGAGGCTATCCCTCTGATGACAAAGAACAGACATCGGTAAATGCATGGAAACATAACCTTTTACCTGCATGTTGACGGTAACGGGAACCATAACACTTAACTGCTCTTCCTGAAAATATCCGAAAAAATCACCTATTTGATAATAAGAACCGCTAGACTTTCCAGGGTCAAAGGATTTTAACTCTGGAAAGTCTTCTGCAATGAATTTTTGAGAGGTATCCATCAGAACTTTTCCTTTTGGACTAATCAGTAAAATTTCTTCCTTTTCATAAACGGAAGAACAGAGAGAATCATAAAACTCAGTAGGGGTGTCTATGTTTTGATAATATTTTATAGCACGTTGTCCTGTTATTTTTGATGCTTCCCGATATAAACGTCCGCTGTATACACTTTCTACATGATCTTCTACTAAATCTGTCCCTACCAGAGAAATTGCAGTAAAGCCTAAAATACCTAAAAAAATCATAGCAGTT
>UMGS01020809.1_pt1 | contig 12051 bp, 8 predicted proteins | sample 1965341 | NCBI WGS metagenome assembly UMGS01 (sample SAMEA4836079, study PRJEB28245) | human gut metagenome | biome: gut microbiome; material: fecal sample | place: Denmark | collected 2008 | reverse complement strand
TAAAAAATTGTAATTATTATTTTATAAGGGTCGGTATGTATTTTTTTCTTGGTTTTTTGTTGTTTCTAATTGTTTTGATGGTTATTTGCAGGATTAGAGTTTTATGGTTGGCAAGAAAAAACACAATAACTGAAAAGGATTTTAAAACCTTCAAAGAGTATAACAATATTGAAGATTATGAAAAAGAAGCAAAGCAAGCTGTTTATGCAACAACAATAAGCAAAACTCTTTTTGAAAAATGCCAATGTCTCATAACCTTAAGAACAATGCTTGAATCCCTACACACTGATTATGAAAAATATGAAAAAGTAAATCCGTTATTAATGGAGCTATTACGCAAAAAATTTACTTTTACATACTCCGCTTTCATTACTATCTATCCAGAACCCATCGAAGAAAGCGGGCTAGAACGATTTAGTTTAATTAATACAAAAAAATACTGTCCAGAACATGTATGGAAACATATTCTCAAATCCGCTATTTATACCAATGAAGAATTGGATGACTATTTTGGGTCGCAGGAATTACCCCTACTGGAGCGGATGTGTACAGATATGGATTTATATAACGAGTTTAAAGGCACGGTTTTATTTGATGAAGTGATCGGGTGCTATGTTGATGAAGAAAACGAAGGATCTCAAATTTTTGATAATGAGGTTTATTCTGTTACCGAAGAACAGTTACGCCAGTGGCTAGATGAAGAGCTTGCATTTCTGAGTTATGTCACTGAAGGTCTTTTGAATATTTGTATTGAATACATAAGAAAAGAGAATGGAATTATAAGGGTTTGAAGTTATGGACAAAAACAAACTTAAAAATCTTAAGTTTTTTTGAAAATACCCCATTGGTTCAGCATTTGAATTATTCCCTTTCTGAAGATGAGGAAAGAAATTAAGTGTATTATGAAAGTCTGAACTTTCGAACTGGGCTATATCAACTATATTGTTGATATAACAACCTTAATCTTTCAATAGAATTAATTAGATTATTATTTATTTTATTGCGATAATAACTTAACAAACTTTCTTTTTATATCACTACTATTATGGTCATACGTCCTAATCAACACTGGTTTTTTCGGTTATTTGATTGGCACGGTTCAGTGCTATCAAAAATAATCTTTCGCTTATGTCTTAATATTGCAATGTCTATTATCGCTATTTTAGTTTATCAATGGTATGAGTTATTAGGTATTCATTTAACTGTTGCCCCATTTAGTTTATTAGGTATTGCTATCGCAATATTTCTTGGTTTTAGAAATAATGCAAGTTATAGCCGACTTGTGGAAGCAAGGACATTATGGGGAAATATGTTAATTACCCATCGCAACATATTAAGAAATATAAAAGCCTTATTACCGGAAGATAAACAATTTAATCGTGACTTTTCTAATCTACTTATTGCTTTTAGTTGGAGTCTAAAACATGAGCTAAGAAAAACAAACCCAATGGTCGATCTCTATCGCCTCTTACCCCGACCTTTATTTGATGAGATAATGAATAGCCCTTACCCCACTAATCGGATTTTATTGCATATTGGCCTAAAAATTGGCGAATTGCGAGATAACAAAGTAATAAGTGATGTTATCTTTCAATCAATTAATAAAGATATTAATAACTTATCTGATGTATTGGGTGGCTGTGAACGTATTTCAAATACTCCTGTACCTTTTGCCTATACGCTCATATTGCAACGTACGGTATATCTATTCTGTGCTCTGCTACCTTTTGCATTGGTTGCCGATCTCCACTATATGACGCCATTTGTTTCCGTATTTATCTCTTATACTTTTTTATCTTGGGACTCATTAGCTGAAGAGTTAGAAGATCCATTCGGTGTTTCCGCCAATGACTTACCATTAAATGCAATATGTAACACCATAGAAAGGAATTTATTAGAGATGCAAGATATCACTCCACTCCCCATCAGAGTTAAACCTGACCAATATTATAATTTATTGTAATTAATAAAATAAAAACAAATAAAAAAGGCAGTGTTAATTAATAACACTGCCTTTTTTATTAACAATACATTTTTTATGTTATTAATGCGTTCTCATTCCTGCGCTGTACATTAATAATTTAAATAATGAGGCGATAATTGCAAGACTTAATACACTTAAAGACCAAATAATTATCATCCATCCGATTTGCTGATACCAACGAGCTTTATTTTTCGTTGGTTTTATTGTTAAAAAATGACTAATGATAACTTTCATTGGCATTTACCTTTCCACGAAATACATAATAACTCCAACTGGTATAGGCTAATATTACAGGAATAATTATAACCGCTCCAACTAACATAAATTGCTGACTTAAAACAGGTGCTGCCGCCTGCCAAATCGAAATAGAAGGTGGAATAATATAAGGAAAGATACTGATCCCTAATCCTGCAAAACCAATAAGTACCAATAAAAGTGATAATAGAAAAGGCTGATAATGACCATAGTTATAGGCACTACGAACAATGCCCCAAGCACAAGCCAATACGAGCAACGGAACAGGTAATAAAAAATATAAATTAGGTAAACTAAACCAGCGTTGTGCAATACCTGCATGTGTGAGTGGTGTCCATAAGCTTACTATTGTAATCACCACCAGCACTGTAATAACCAGATACACCGTTATAGTGCACATTTTACGATGCAGTTGATGCTCTGTTTTCATAATCAACCATGAACTGCCTAACAATGCATAAGTGACTAACAAAGCAAAACCACAGAAAATAGGGAATGGTGTTAACCAATCCAATGCCGAGCCACTGAAATGGCGCCCTGTCACATTAAAACCATTAATAACTGCACCTACTGTGATCCCTTGGCAAAAAGTAGCAAGAAAAGAGCCACCAATAAAAGCTGAATCCCAAAATAGGCGATGTTTAGGAAGTGCATTAACGCGAAATTCAAATGCCACACCACGGAAAATAAGCCCAATAAGCATCAATGTCAGTGGTATTGTTAACGCATCAATAATAACTGCATAGGCAAGAGGAAAAGCACCATAGAGCGCAGCCCCTCCTAATACTAACCATGTTTCATTGCCGTCCCAAACTGGTGCCACACTATTAATCATGGTATCTCTTTGTATTTTATCTCGGGTAAAAGGCAAAATAATGCCAATCCCCAGATCAAATCCATCTGCGATAATATACATAAGCGTGGCAAAAATAATGATCGCAAACCAAATCATCGAAAAATCAATATTCATTATTTTTCACCCTGTGTTAATTGGTCGGATTTAAGCACTACAGGGCCTTTCTTCATCAGATGCACCATATAAAAATACCCGATGCCAAATACTGAAAAATAAACCAAAATAAAGGCCAATAAGCTCAAACTCATTTGAATATCACCATGAGCAGAAACGGCATCTTTGGTACGTTGTAGACCATAAACAACCCAAGGCTGACGGCCAATTTCTGTGGTAAACCACCCCGCAAGGATCGCAATCAGTCCTGTAGGCCCCATTAATAAAGCAAAGCGTAAGAAAAGGGGTGAGTGATAGAGTCTTTTCTTCTTACGTAAAATAACGCTCAACAAACCTAAGCAAATCATCAGCATACCTAAACCTGCCATGACTCTAAATGACCAAAATATAATGCTAGAATTAGGTCTATCTTCCGGCGCAAAACTTTTTAATGCCGGAATTTGCTTATCTAAACTATGGGTAAGGATCAGGCTACCTAAATAAGGAATTTCAATCGCATATTTTGTTTTTTCTTCTGCCATATCTGGGATGCCAAATAAAATCAGCGGAGTCGCTTCTTTCGTTGCATTATCCCAATGCCCTTCTATAGCTGCGATTTTAGCCGGTTGATGTTCTAGTGTATTTAATCCATGAGCATCTCCTACAAACGCTTGTATGGGGGCAATAATTAGTACTAACCATAAGGCCATAGAAAACATTTTTCGTACAGGTGCTGTATTTTGTCCTTTTAATAATAACCATGCGGCACAAGAGGCGATAAATAAAGCACTGGCTAAAAAAGCCCCAATAGACATATGCAATAAACGGTAAGGGAAGGAAGGATTAAACACGACCTGTAGCCAATCAACAGGCACGACAACACCATTTTCAATAGCATAGCCTTGTGGTGTTTGCATCCAACTATTGGATGACAAGATCCAAAAAGTAGAAATCAATGTGCCAAGCGCTACCATACAAGTTGCAAAGAAGTGAAGTTTTCGCCCCACTTTATTCCAACCAAACAACATAATGCCAAGAAATCCCGCTTCTAAGAAAAAGGCGGTCAAGACTTCATAAGTTAGCATCGGCCCTGTGATACTACCGGCAAATTGTGAAAAACCACTCCAGTTAGTCCCGAATTGATATGCCATCACTAACCCTGATACCACCCCCATACCAAAGTTTACGGCAAAAATTTTTATCCAAAACTGATATAAAGAAAGGTAACTTGGTTCTTTTGTTTTTAACCATAAGCCTTCTAATAGGGCTAGAAAGCTAGCTAATCCTATGGTGATAGCAGGGAATATAATATGAAATGAAACGGTAAACGCGAATTGTATTCTTGCTAGGTGAAAAGCATCTAATCCAAACATAATGCCTCTCTCGATATAAATCTATATTCTATAAATTTATTCATTTTCTATTATCCTAATTATATTTTTCTCACAAAAATCTTATTTAGTTTTTATTATGAATGCTGATTAACTTCACTTTATTTTCAGAAAGTAAAAACTGAAAATAGTGAGTTTATATAGATATACTATTTAAATTCCCCTCTCTTAATTACTAAAAAAGAGAACAACAAAAAATCATTACGTAATAAATCACATAACGATACCATGGTAGCCAACAAACTGTTATTTCGTCATTTTTTCAATAAATCAAGTTTAAAAAACTTGTCCGTTAGCGTATTAACATTTTTAACCAAGTAATAACAGAGAGTCAAATAAATTGATTTTATCACACGATAGATATGCTCTATCATCATATAAAATAAAGTTATAAAGCGTCATTTAGCCTATTTTACTCATTGACAATATAATTACATTATTTTAACTTCTTAAGTAACAGAAGAATTGCAGATTATATAACTTTAATACCAATAAATTATTATTTATTGGTATTAAAAAGTCTAAATATATCCTTTATTTCTAGTAAGAAATATATTTTAAATTATATAACCTTATTGCTTTTTATATTCACCTGCTAACTATTCATCATTAAATATTATTATTAACGTTTTAGGAATGTCTATATGAGTAAGAAAAAATCACCTATTCCTGGAGTGAAACCCTACAATGGACCCGCAGGAGGATGGGGGGCATTAAAAGCAACAGCTATCGCGGTACGCACTCAAATGGATGCTTTTATTGCACCTAAAACATTGCTTAATACTAATCAGCCTGATGGTTTTGATTGCCCCGGCTGTGCATGGCCAGACAAAGAGCATCATTCTACTTTCCAATTTTGTGAAAATGGAGCTAAAGCGGTCACATGGGAAGCAACAAAAAAAAGAGTCACACCTGAATTTTTAGCACAACATACCGTAACAGAATTGCTGACAAAGTCAGACTTCGAATTAGAAGGCTACGGTCGTTTAACCCATCCTCTCGCTTATGATGCAGATACTGACACTCTTCGTCCTGTGACTTGGGAGCAAGCATTTACTCGTATTGGTGAGCTATTAAGAAATATGCCATCACCTGATAGTGTTGAATTCTACACCTCAGGTAGAGCTTCCAACGAAGCCGCGTATCTATTCCAACTGTTTGCGCGAGAATATGGCACCAATAATTTTCCTGATTGCTCAAATATGTGTCATGAACCGACTAGTGTAGGCTTACCTCAATCGATTGGCATAGGTAAAGGCACAGTTTCTTTAGATGACTTTGATAACACTCAACTCATTATTGCCATTGGACATAACCCTGGAACTAATCACCCAAGAATGATGGGAACACTGCATGAAGTAGCTCGTCGTGGTGTACCTATTGTTGTATTTAATCCATTGAAAGAACGTGCTTTAGAGCGATTTACCGACCCTCAAAGTGTTATTGAGATGGCGACTTATAGCTCAACCAATATCGCCTCATCTTATTATCAAGTCAAAGCCGGTGGTGATGCTGCGGCGTTAAAAGGCATTATGAAAACCTTAATTGAGTGGGATAATGAGCGTGGAGATATTCTCGACCACGATTTTATTGCTGAGCATACACTAGGTTTTGAAGCCGTAGTTGAAGATCTTAAACAAACTTCTTGGCAAGATATTGAAAGTGAAAGTGGCCTTTCGCAAGCAGATATTGAGAGTGTCGCACTCCTTTATGCCAATTCTCCGGCCACCATTATTACCTATGGTATGGGGATCACCCAACATAACAAAGGTACAGCGAATGTGCGTCTGATTGCTGATTTGTTATTAATGAAAGGGAATATTGGTAAGCCGGGTGCTGGCATATGTCCATTACGTGGGCATTCTAATGTGCAAGGTAACCGAACTGTTGGGATCACAGAAAAACCATCTGTCGAATTTTTACAAAAAATAGAACAAACTTTTGGTTTTAAACCACCTTATAAACATGGTCACGATGCAGTTAACGCAATGCAAGCGATGGTTGATGGCAAAGCAAAAGCGTTAATTTGTTTAGGGGGTAATTTTGCCGTGGCATTACCCGACCCTCAACAGTCATTTGCTGCAATGAGAAAGCTTGATTTAAGTGTACACATCGGCACTAAATTAAATCGCTCACATTTATTAACGGCAAAAAATACCTTTATATTACCTTGCTTGGGGAGAACAGAATTAGATGTACAAGCATTAGGTCGTCAATCCATCACGGTCGAAGACTCAATGTCAATGGTGCATGCCTCTTCTGGTAAATTAACACCCGCTTCACCATTATTAAAATCAGAGCCTGTCATTGTTGCAAAAATGGCTGCTGCAACACTGACAGATAGCAAAACCCCATGGCTAAGATTTACGGAAAGTTATGATCTTATTCGCGATATGATTGAAAAAACCATTCCCGGATTTGATAATTACAACCAACGAATTCGTGTTCCTGGTAGTTTCCGTATGCCACTTCCTGCCGTTGAGAGAGTTTGGGATACCCCCACAGGTAAAGCCATGTTCTCGGTATTTAAAGGTGTAAAAGAGAATAAAATGGTCATGGGTGATGATGTTCTTCGTTTAGTCACTATTCGTAGTCATGACCAATATAATACGACCATTTATGCACTTGATGATCGCTATCGTGGCATTTTTGGTAGACGCGATATACTGTTTATGAATAATGTCGATATGATAGCAAGAGGCTTAAACGAAGGTGATAAAATCACCATTGAAACGGTCAGTGAAAATAGAAAACTACAGCTAGATAATATAACTGTTGTTTCATTTAGCATTGCTCCTGGCACAGTGGCCGCTTATTACCCAGAAGCCAATGTCCTTGTACCATTAGATTATATTGATAAAGAGAGTGGTACCCCCTCTTATAAAGCAATACCTGTCAGAATTTATGATAAAAAAACACAAGTCGCTTAATCATAATTCATACGCAAAATAAAAAACAAAGGCGAGCTATTTATTAATACTCGCCTTTTTATCTCTATCCATCTATAGACCTGTACTTTCTAAGTAAGTACGCATTTGTGCAAAGCATTTTTCAATTAATATAGAGCGCGGCTCTTCTTTGCGGATCACAACCCCCAATGGGGCATTAATGGTTGCATCAACAATAGGTACAACATCTAGATCTTGGCTGAGATTTTCCATACCTTTAGCAATAGGGACAATCGAGGCGCAAAACCCTGCATTAACTGATTGTATAAGATGTAATGTAGAACTACTTTCGACCAACACCTTGGGGTGTAAGTTATAACGCTGAAAAGCTAAATCCACGGATTGCCTAAAGTGATTCTCTTTATTTAATAAAGCCAATGGTTGTTTAACCGCTTCATGCCACGAGATAATTCTTGTTGAAGGCATAAAGTGATTGCGATGAAATAAAAGTCCTAACTCCGTTTGTTTTAATGCATAAATTTCATGCTGTTGAGTATTCGCTTTTTCCAAATAGCAGATACCAATATCAAGACTATTACTATTAAGACGATCTATAATATTTTCGCTATTCGTTGAGAGCACCTGAAAACTTATCTCAGGGAATAGTGTCGATATTTTCTGCAACATCAGCATAGGATTTAAATTGGTTAAAGGCACAATACCTATACGCAGTTGCCCAAATAGTTGCTGTCGAAAGTTAGCGGCTTCTGCTTGTAATCCATCGTAAGCAGATTGCATAGTTTTCGCCCATTTTAATATTTTCTCGCCTTCTTCGGTAAATCCCTCAAAGCGAGAGCTACGCTTGATAAGAACCACATCAAGCTCTTTTTCTAAATTACGTAATCGCATTGATAAGGTAGGTTGCGTAACATGGCACATTTCGGCAGCTTGACCAAAATGTTGCGTTTTATCCAAAGCGATTAAATAAAATAACTGTTTAATATCGATACGCAATAACCTCGTCATTTGCAGGTGAAGGAAATAGTTATCTGTTTTTATATTGCACTATTAACAACACTAAAGTTTGCGCTGTCTATAATTATTTTTCAATAATAAACGAAGAGAAAAGAAATAGTCGCCTTATCGATTAGCCATAAAATAAAAAAACTCACCCTAATATTGCAACTAAGGTGAGTTTATTTTTACTAAAATATTAATGTATTAATTAAAGATAAGCTTATTCTTTGATTTGAAAAACTGATACTTTATCGGTCAGATTTTGTGCTTTTTCATCTAACATCATGGTTGAGGTGGCTCCTTGTTCTACTAAAGCCGCATTTTGCTGAACCACAGAATCCATTTGGTTTATCGCGACGGCTATTTGTTCAATTCCCACTTTTTGCTCTTCCGATGCAATGCTAATTCCCTGCATAATATCGCTTACTTTGGTAATTGAGGTGACAATTTCTTGTATATGCTCACCGGTTTTATTAACCAGTTCACGACCATGTGCGACATCCGCCACAGAAGCTCGAATAATCTGATTAATTTCACGAGCAGCTTCCGCACTTCTGGCTGCTAAATTACGAACCTCTGTTGCAACAACTGTAAAGCCTCGCCCTTGCTCCCCTGCACGAGCGGCTTCCACTGCCGCATTCAACGCAAGAATATTGGTTTGACTGGCAATATTGTTTACCACATCATTGATTTCAGCGACTTTTAACGTACCGACTTCAATTTTTTTCATCGAAGTAATAGCATCATTCATAATGCTAGCGCCATCGATAGCTAAATCACGCGTTTGTGCTGTGATAGAGTTTGCTAATACGGCATTATTAGTATTATTTACTACCGCAATTTTTATCTCTTCCATGCTGGCTGCGGTTTGTTGCAATGCACTCGCTTGCTCTTCTGTACGAGAAGAGAGATCTTGATTACCTGCTGCGATTTCTGCTGAACCGCTTTTGATCACTAATGCCTCTTCTTTCACCAAACCAATAGTCGATGTCAGTGCATTTTGCATATCACCGACATGAGAAAATAGTGTACCAAACTCATCTTTTCTATTTTTGGGTAACGAGAAGTTTAAATTCCCTTCTCCCACTTTTTGCAAAATGGCAGAGAGCGTATTGAGGTTAAAGAGAAAGGTTTTATTAACCCAACGGATCACTAAATAAAGCAGTCCAATCAGTATCACTAAAGCAATACATGTAGTGTAAATAAAGAGTTGAAACATCCATTTTTGTTCGTCTTCAATTTGATCATTAACATTTTGAGTTATCACTAAATATTCATCAAACAACTCAGCAAGTTTTGAAAATTCTTTCGATAAATCAATATTTTCATAAGCTAGCGTATCAATAGGCGCAATAATAGTATCGACGAGTTTGATAAATAGTGCCGATAATTGTTCTGAGTTTCTTTGTGCGTCAGCACTGATTTTGCTTTCCCTTTCCCAAGCGTTAATTGTCTCTTTTGATTTAGCCGCTAATGTTTTAGCTTCAGAAACTAATCGAGCTTTGGTTTCTTGCATATCTAAATTTTCATGACCAATATTGACTAAAAAGTTAACATGAGAGCGTATGGTTGCTAGTTCATATCTTGCCTCTTGTACATTATTTAATCTCGTGGTTAACGAGTTTAATGAAGCAAAATTATCCTGCATTTGATAAATAAAAAACGATGATAAAGCTGATGTCACTAAGAAAATAGCTAATAGTATAATAGAGCCTACTTTCGCTGTTCTTTCAATACTCATGAAATAATCCACCCCGGTAATTAAATAACATAAATGTATTCATATATCGGCAGTGGATAGATTTTATTTACTCATTAATCAGAATTATCGACACAAATGTTTTACACACACCCCCCTCAGTGATAAAAGATGATGTTTTATACTATTATGGTAGTTTATTCTTGTTCATTGATTAACTCTTGTTTCTGCTCTGGCTCTTTTTCGAGATCGTCAATATTAAAGACTGCGACATTATCCATCAGCACTTGTGCTTTATCGTTTAACATCATGGTAGAAGAGGCGGCGAGATCGACCAAAGAGGCATTTTGTTGTACTACCGTATCCATTTGATTAATTGCTACTGCAATTTGTTCGACACCAAGACGTTGCTCTTCAGACGCTAAACTAATCCCTTGCATGATCTTGTTTACTTTTGAAATAGAAGAGACAATCTCTTGCATGCACTCACCGCTTTTATTCACTAAATTTGTACCATAGGTAACATCATTGATAGATGCTTTAAGAACTTGGCTAATCTCTTTTGCTGCTTCAGCACTTTTTGCGGCTAAGTTCCGTACCTCAGCGGCCACAACGGTAAACCCACGCCCTTGTTCGCCTGCTCTTGCTGCTTCTACGGCGGCATTTAAGGCCAAAATATTAGTTTGATTGGCTAATTTATTAATAACATCATTAATTTCCCCAACTTTCACTGCACCTTGTTCTATTTTCTTCATCGATAACACGGCTTCTTTCATGACATTAGCGCCATCCATAACAATGTCAGTAGATTGATTAATAATATTATTTGCTTCAATTGTGTTATCGGTATTGTTAGCAACGGCTATTTTGATCTGCTCCATACTGGCAGCGGTTTGTTGTAACGCACTGGATTGTTCTTCTGTACGAGATGAAAGCTCTTGATTACCAGAAGCAATTTTAAATGCACCCCCTTTTATATCCATAGCCTCTTTTTTGACAGAAAAGATTGTCGAGGTTAATGGTTTTTGCATATCACTGACACGGGAAAAAAGTTTACCAAACTCATCATTTTTTACTTGTGGTACAGAAAAAACCAAGTCAGCATTACCTACTTTATTTAATATCTCAGACAATGTATTAAGATTAGAGACAAAAGTTTTATTGATCCACTGAAGCACAAAGTATAAAACAATTAATAAAATAATTAATGAGATAATTGTTGAGTAGATAGAAAACTCAACCATTGAATCTTGTTTATGAGTAAGATAGATACTATTTTTATTTCTAGTCTGAATATACCTTTCAAATAATTGATCAAGATGTTCAAAATCTTGATCAAACTGATTAGATTTTATATCTATTGTCGATAATTTATTGGGTGCCAAAACTAATCTATCTATAACACTATAAAATAACGTCGAAATATCATCAGCATCTTTTTGTGCAGCAACAGTCATTTTCTTCTCTTTAACCCATGTTTCCATGGTGTTTTTAGCCATAATAGCTAGCTTTTTATTTTGCTGAATAAGTTTATTACGATCTGCGACACGACTATCTTTGTCTTGTAATAAATAATTGACATTAGAACGCATAATAGCCAGTTGATAACGAGCCATCAAAACATCGTCATAACGTGCAGATAGGACATCAACTTGAGTAAAGTTGTGCTGCATTTTATAAATAAAAAATGAAGATAAGGCAGACGATAGAATAAAAATCAATAACAGTAAAGAAGAGCCTAATTTTACGGTTCGTTTAATACTCATGATAAAAATACCTATATGCGCATATCGATAAGATTTATTTTTTATCGACATAATGATATTTTTATTTAATTATTAGAGATAGCACTAGGTCATTGATTTTTA
>UMGS01005375.1_pt1 | contig 12101 bp, 10 predicted proteins | sample 1965341 | NCBI WGS metagenome assembly UMGS01 (sample SAMEA4836079, study PRJEB28245) | human gut metagenome | biome: gut microbiome; material: fecal sample | place: Denmark | collected 2008 | reverse complement strand
ACTTTATGGGGAATCAGATTTAAGATTAGAAGAATTTGATATGGGAGAACTGAAAGACGATGAGATCTTAATGGAACTGATTACTGACAGTGTCTGCATGTCTACTTACAAAGAATCTATTCAGGGAGCAAAACATCAAAGAGTCAACGATGATATCAGCGAACATCCGATCATCGTAGGACATGAATTTGCAGGAATCATTCGTGAAGTTGGGGCGAAGTGGAAAGATAAATATCAAGTTGGAACAAAATATACCATGCAGCCAGCGATCAATATCAAAGGTTCTATGGCAGCCATCGGATATTCTTATGAATACTGCGGAGGAGCAGCAACCTTTATCAAAGTTCCGCCAATTGTAATGGAAAAAGACTGCTTATTACCTTTTGATGAAAACAGTGCATTTTTTGAGGCATCACTGGCGGAGCCTATGAGCTGTATCATTGGAGCATTCCATTCTATGTACCACAGTGAACGTGGTGTTTATGAACATAAGATGGGAATTGTAGAAGGTGGAAAGAGTGCACTTCTTGCAAGCTGCGGTCCAATGGGATTAGGAGCGATCAGTTATATGTTAAATTGTGATCGTAAACCTTCTTTACTGGTGATCACAGACATTGATGAAGTAAGATTAAAAAGAGCTAGTGAATTATTTACAGAAGAATATGCCAAAGAACGAGGTGTTGAAATCCATTTTGTCAATACTGCGAAAGTCGATGACCCAGTGAAGACATTAAGAGATTTAACTGGTGGAACAGGATTTGATGATGTATCTGTATATGCACCAGTCAGACCAGTGATCGAGATGGCAGATGAGATTTTAGGATTTGACGGATGCTTAAACTTCTTCGCAGGACCAGTGGATCCAAAATTATCTGCGATGTTTAATTTCTTTGACGTACATTATAAGATGCACCATCTGGTAGGATCAAGCGGTGGGAATACCGATGATATGAAAGAATGTTTAAAACTTGCAGGAGAAGGAAGATTAGATCCAGCTGTTATGATCACGCATATCGGGGGAATTGATGCACAGATCGATACGATATTGAATCTTCCAAAGATTCCAGGAGGAAAGAAACTGATGTATCTTGGAAAGAATCTTGAACTAACAGCAATTGAAGATTTTGAAGAAAAAGGAAAAACAGATGATAGATTTAAAGAATTAGCTAAGATTACAAAAGAACATAATGGATTATGGTCCAAAGAAGCAGAAGATTATCTGTTAGCTAATTTTTAAAAATGATACAAGTGGAACTTATAAAGTAAAATTTTAGAATGAATTTTCGGGAGGATGAAACAGATGTTAGTAAACAGTAAAAAGATGTTAGAAGAAGCCAAAGCAGGACATTACGCAGTCCCAGCAGCCAACATTGTAAACCTTGAGAATATCAAAGGAGTGATCGAGGCGGCAGAAGAAACAAAACACCCATTGATGGTGTGTCTGGCGGAGGTACATACACCGACATTAGGTATTGAAGAAGCAGCAGCGATCGTAAAATATTACGCAGAAAAAAGTAACCAAGATATCGCGCTTCATTATGATCATGGATTTACGATCGAGTTGGTTAAGAAAGCTATTGATGTCGGATTTACCTCCGTTATGATTGATGGATCAAGCCTTCCATTTGAAGAAAATGTGGCAAAGACAAAAGAAATCGTAGCATATGCACATGAAAGAAATGTTACGGTAGAAGCTGAAATCGGACACGTAGGAGAAGGAGACAGCTATCATGTTGAAGGAAATACAATGTTAACAACACCAGAAGAAGCAAAGAAATTTGTAGAACAGACAGGAGTTGATTCCCTTGCAGTATCTATTGGAACAGCTCATGGAGAATACAAAGGAATTCCACATCTGAATTTTGAAAGATTACAAGAAATTGCAACCGAGGTTCCTATTCCACTAGTACTTCATGGAGGATCTGGTTCTGGAGATGAAAACTTATCCAAAGCAGTAGAACTTGGAATTGCGAAAGTAAATATCTGTACAGACTTATTAAATGCAGCAAGAGATAATACAAAAGATGGATATGCCGAAAGAAGTTACTATGATAGTGTAACACTTGCAAAAGATGGATTTAAAGATTGCCTGAAACATTATTACGAAGTATTCCATACAAAATAAACAAAAAGAAATGTGAAAACATACAATTCAATATTGACGAATCGCCATTTTAAGTGTTAAGATAACTTAGTATGATAAAAGCGAAGAAGGAGACAGTACTTCTATCATGAACGCATGAGCGAGTCCGGGGCGGTGGAAGCCGGGTGTTAGTAAGATAAGAAGGAAGATCACTCCCAAGCTGCAGGCTGAATGAAGTAAGCTGTGCCGGTATCCTCCGTTAACGGGATAACATATGATAGTATGTGAAATAGGTGGTTTAGAAGCAACAGCGTTGTCCTATTTTGGACAGCGCTTTTTCTTATTTTTTCCTATTTCATTAGATTTTCTAAGAAGTAAAAGGAGAGATGAAGATGTACAAGAAAGTAACATCTGACATGAACTTTGTCGATCGAGAGAAAGAGACCGTAAAGTTCTGGAAAGAAAACGAAATTTTTGAAAAGAGTATCGAAGAAAGAAAAGACGATCCGACATATACATTCTATGACGGACCACCAACAGCCAATGGTAAACCACATATCGGACACGTTTTAACTCGTGTTATCAAAGATATGATCCCTCGTTACCAGACAATGAAAGGTCATAAGATCATTCGTAAAGCTGGATGGGATACACACGGACTTCCAGTCGAACTTGAAGTTGAGAAGATGTTAGGTCTTGATGGAAAAGAACAGATCGAAGAATACGGTATGGAACCATTCATCAAGAAATGTAAAGAAAGCGTTTGGAAATACAAAGGTATGTGGGAAGATTTCTCAGATACAGTAGGTTTCTGGGCTGATATGGAGAACCCATACATCACATACGATAATAACTTTATCGAATCTGTATGGTGGGCATTAAAACAGATCTGGGACAAAGGATTACTTTACAAAGGATTTAAGATTGTACCTTACTGCCCACGTTGTGGAACACCATTATCTGCACAGGAAGTGGCACAGGGATACAAAGATGTCAAAGAACGTTCAGCGATCGTTCGCTTTAAATTAGTAGATGAAGATGCATATTTCCTTGCATGGACAACAACACCATGGACACTTCCATCTAATATCGGTCTTTGCGTAAACCCAGAAGAAACATACGCAAAAGTAAAAGCTGCAGATGGATATGTATACTATATGGCAGAAGCACTGCTTGATACAGTTCTTGGAAGATTAGCAGATGAAGAAGCAGGAACACCTGCATATGAAGTCTTAGAAACATACAAAGGAAAAGACTTAGAATACAAAGAATACGAACCATTATATGACTGTGCAGCAAAAGTTGCAGAGAAACAGCACAAGAAAGCATTCTATGTAACATGTGATGGATATGTAACATTAACAGATGGTACAGGTATCGTTCATATCGCACCAGCATTTGGTGAAGACGATGCGAAAGTCGGACGCAAATATGAGATGCCTTTTGTACAGTTAGTAGACGAACGCGGTAATATGTCAGAAGAAACACCATTTGCTGGATTATTTGTTAAGAAAGCAGATCCAGAAGTCTTAAAAGATTTAGAGAGCCGTGGATTATTATATGATGCTCCAAAATTCGAGCATAGCTATCCACACTGCTGGCGTTGTGATACACCACTGATCTACTATGCAAGAGAATCTTGGTTCATCAAGATGACAGATGTAAAAGATCAGCTGATCGCAAACAATAATACAGTTAACTGGGTACCAAAGAGCATCGGTAAAGGACGTTTTGGAGACTGGTTAGAGAACGTACAGGATTGGGGAATCTCAAGAAACCGTTATTGGGGAACTCCATTAAATATCTGGGAATGTGAATGTGGACATCAGCATTCAATTGGTTCTATCGAAGAATTAAAGAGTATGTCTGATAACTGTCCAGACGATATTGAACTTCATCGCCCATATATCGACCAGGTAACAATTAAGTGTCCACATTGTGGAAAACCAATGCATCGTGTAGAAGAAGTAATCGACTGCTGGTTCGATTCAGGATCTATGCCTTTCGCACAGTGGCATTACCCATTTGAGAATAAAGAAATCTTCGAAGATAATTTCCCAGCAAACTTTATCTCAGAAGCTGTAGACCAGACTCGTGGATGGTTCTACTCCTTGATGGCAATTTCAACTTTATTATTTAATAAAGCACCATATAAAAACGTTGTCGTATTAGGACACGTTCAGGATGAAAACGGACAGAAGATGAGTAAGTCCAAAGGAAATGCAGTTGATCCATTCGATGCATTAGAAGAGCATGGAGCAGATGCGATCCGTTGGTATTTCTATACAAATAGTGCCCCATGGCTGCCAAACCGTTTCCATGCAAAAGCCGTTACAGAAGGACAGCGTAAATTCATGGGAACATTATGGAATACTTATGCATTCTACACATTATACGCTGAGATTGACCAGTTTGATCCAACAAAACATGCGTTAGAATATGACAAGTTATCTGTAATGGATAAATGGCTGTTATCTAAGATGAACACAATGGTCAAATCTGTGGATGATAACTTAGGAAACTACAGAATCCCAGAAGCTGCAAGAGCATTACAGGAATTTGTAGATGATATGAGTAACTGGTATGTAAGACGCTGCCGTGACCGTTTCTGGGCAAAAGGAATGGAACAGGATAAGGTAAATGCATATATGACTTTATACACAGCATTAGTTACTGTATGTAAAGCAGCAGCTCCAATGATCCCATTCATGACAGAAGAGATTTACCAGAACATCGTAAGAAGTGTTGATGCATCTGCAAAAGAAAGTATCCACTTATGCGACTTCCCTGTATACAATGCAGAACAGGTAGATGAGAAATTAGAAGCAGATATGGATCTCGTCTTAAAGATCGTCGTATTAGGACGTGCATGCCGTAATGGAGCAGCAATCAAGAACCGTCAGCCAATCGGACAGATGTATGTAAAAGCAGAAGCATCTCTGCCAGATTATGACGAAGCGATCATCTTAGACGAGTTAAATGTGAAGAATATCACATTTACAGATGACGTATCAAACTTCACAACATACAACTTCAAACCACAGTTAAAGACTGTAGGACCAAAATACGGCAAATTAGTTGGAGGAATCAGAAACTACTTAGCAGCAGTTGATGGAAATGAAGCGAAAGCTCAGTTAGACTCTAAGGGAGTATTAACATTTGAAGTTGATGGAACACCAGTAGAATTAGCAGAAGAAGATTTGTTGATCGAAATGGTAAAACAGGAAGGATTCGTAACAGAAGCAGACAACGGAGTGACAGTTGTACTTGATACAAACTTATCCGAAGAACTGTTAGAAGAAGGATTCGTCCGTGAAGTAGTCAGCAAGATCCAGTCTATGAGAAAAGAAGCAGGATTCGAAGTAACAGATCATATCACATTCTCTTACAAAGGATCAGACAAAGCCGCAGACATCATCGGAAGAAACGAAGCAGCGATCGCTGGAGATGTTTTAGCAGATGAAGTGAAAGCTGGAGAAGTTGCTGGATATGAAAAAGAATGGAACATCAATGGTGAGAAAGTTACTTTAGGTGTTGAAAAAAGATAATTTCATATAATGATGAGAGTGTCAATAAGTATAAATTGCTTATTTGTGCAAGCACAAACGCAATTTATACTTTTGACACTTACATCATATAACGAAGAAAATATAAAAAAGATCAGCTGTAGAAAGTTTTACAGCTGATCTTTTTGCTATTATTTATGAAATTTTCTTTGAAAGTGAAATCACATTAAGACCATGTTCTTCCAGAAAGATATTAATATCAATGAGATTCCATTTTTCATTATTGATATGCATCATGATCGCTGCATCTCTTGGAACTTTTGCATAAAGTTCACCGAGTTGTGCGATTCGCAGAGCATGTTGCGTGGTTTTTAGATCCATATGAGCCCCAAGACACAAAGCCAGCAGATAATCTCTGGAAGGATGAGGTTTCGTTCCATTTAAGATTTCATGGGCATAGCTTTGTGATATCCCACTGTTTTTGATGATCTGCGAAATTTTCAGGTCATGCTTTGCAATATAAACAGAGAAAAAATCCTGCAGGCTTGGTAACTGCTGAAGATTCTTAAGATAATCCGAAGAATTCTCCAAAGAAGTAGATTTTAATTGTTGATCTAAATGATCAGTTAATTGATCCTGCATATGTAAATATCCTTTCTCTCTTTGTTCTTATAATAAACGATCATTGCCCCTTCTTTAAGGAAACTGCTGCAAATACCGCGCAAATCAGACACCAGGCAGCCCATACATTTAAATCTGCATAACTTCCTGCCATAGTAAATCCGCAAAGTGCAAATAAAACGATCAGTGCGATATTACCGCCCTTTGAACCATTTCTTGTAGCAATAGAAACAATTCCACCAGCCAATAAAATGATCGCAACGATCAATCCGGCAGAACCGCCACTTTCCCCATTTTCTGCTAAAGAATTTGAAATTCCAGCAGCACAAGACTGAAACATAACAAAAGCAAAAAGTACAATTGAGATGATTCCAGAAACTAATTTTCATGTCTTCATATTTAAATTCTCCCTTCTATATTTAACAATATTAAGATTAGCAAATATTCACATAGAAATGTTTCACTGACAGCGTAAATTTTTACTGCGAGCGATAAAGAACCTACCATATGATTTCTTCGATCAGCAGCATAAAGATCATAAGAATGACCAAAATCCCCAAAGAAATCAGACACTGTAGAACAATTCGAAGTACAAAAGGGAGAGAATGACCCAGAAAAGATCTGGTTCGGATATTTTTGTAGTTAAAATTATAAAAAATAAGGCTGAGCAGCATCAGAAATACAAAAAAACGTTCATGCCATAGTTGTAGTCCAGTTAGAGGAAGTCCGTTTTTGGCATTTGTGAAATCTGAAGTCATACTACAGTAAAGAAAAGAGAGATACCCGAAGAATGCCAAGATCATTTTCCACAGCTTTCCAGTACGAAATCCTGGAATATCAGAATGTATCGAAGAAAGCGTAAATCCAGGTTTTCCAATATCAGAGGAAATATTATCGTGTAAAGCTGTCTTAAGTTCCTCAACTGTCTGGAAACGTTCCTCAGGATTCCATCGAATACATTTTGAAATGACAGAACGATATCTGTCATCAGCCAATTGATGTTTTGGATATTCTCCTGTTAATAAGCGGTTAAAAATAATCCCCAATGCATAAATATCAGATCGGGCATCAGACTGCCCAAATCCATACTGTTCTGGAGGGGCATATTCTTTCGTTCCAAGTAATTCCGTGTCCTGCTCCTGCCCGGATTCATAATATCTGGCAGTATCGAAATCCACGATATAGACAAGATTTTCACTGGTCAAAATGATGTTCGACAATTTCAGATCACGATGAATGATCGGTGGAGTCAGAGCATGAAGTGATTTTAACACATCACAAAGCTTACGCATGATCGCAAGAGCATCCGAATAGACCAGTGTTGTCTGTTCCTCATAGCAGGATAGACGGTATTCTTCTTCTAAAGTCATGTGTTAGGATTCCTTTTGGTTTATGTAATATGTCGTTGAATAATTGTTATATAATTAGTTTAACATAGGTTGATCGTGGAGGAAAGATGTAGAGAAGATGGATTGAAGATAGTAGGATTACATGAGGTTTGATTAAACAAAATGAGTATTGAAAACATGAAATAACTATAGTATACTAAAAATAAATAAAATATGTGGAATAAACTGGAAAATACTTGCTAATATTTGTAAAATAATGTAAACTAAAAATATGATGAGTCTAGATTAAAATTAACGATGCAGATCTGCAGATTTAAACGCACACAGACCTTTTTAGTTTACAGGCAAAGGAGGCAGGTATGAGACAGAAAGATAAAGTAGAGAAATTATTAGAAGATTATCCAGACATATTTGCAGATATTATCAATGTGCTGATCTATGATGGAAAACAGGTCATAAGTCCAAAGCAGCTATCAGAGACAAAAGTAAGATCGCAATACAAAGCAGCAGACAGTACCTTACATGAGCAGGAAAGGGATATACTGAAAGTGTGGAAAAAAGGAAAAGATCATAAAGTGATCTTTGGGATAGAAAATCAGACGAGTACAGATAAACAAATGTCATTTCGAATAATGGGATATGATGGAGCAAGTTATCGGTCACAGTTAAATGATGATGAAGATAAGAAAGAGTTATGTGAAGTAGTAACTTTGATTTTATATTTCGGCAATGGGCACTGGGATACATCGAAAGAACTTAGAGACACGTTTGCAAAGAAGGGTAATGTAGAAAAATATGCGAATAATTATAAGCTGAATGTATTTGAAATAGCATATCTGACGGAAGAACAGATTAAGATGTTTCAAAGTGATTTCGGAATTATTGCGGATTATTTTGTGAAGAGAAGGAAAGGGTATAAAACCATTGAAAATCATAAACCAATTAAACATGTAGATGAGATGCTGAAGTTTATGAGGATTTTTGCTGAAGATGAAAGATTTTTGAAGTTAAATTTAGAGAAAGAGAAGAAGGGAGCGATTACAATGTGTACAATCTTAGATGCTGTAGAAGGAAGAGGAATTGAAAAGGGAATTACACAGGGAATTATAAAGGGAGAGGCATTAAAATTAATTATGTTGGTTCAAAAGAAAGCAAGAAAAGGAGATTCAATAACAAAGATAGCCGATGATCTTGTAGAAGATGAAATCGTAATTTCACCAATATATAAGATGGTAAAAGAATATCCAGAAGATACAGAGAAAGATATTTATCAGAGATTAAATTAAAGTGATAAAATAACTCAAAGTAATTAAACAGGATCTAAAATAGAATGTAAAATATTTTAGATCCTATTTCACTTTTAAGAAGATGATTTAAGATTCTCGAATAAACTAAAAAAATGTGATAGAATCTGAAATAAAAGGAGAGATTTGTATGAAAACAAGACAACAAGCAATCACTTACGGTCTAACTTTCCCACACACATATGTAGAATCTCCATTCAAAGATCCCAATTGGGAATTAGTAAGGGTAAAAGGAAGTAAAAAAGCTTTCTTATGGGTCTATGAAAAAGATGGCTATATCAATCTGAATATCAAAGTAGATCCCGAATGGAGAGAATTCTGGAGAGAAGCCTATGATGCTGTCATCCCAGGATATCATCAGAATAAAAAATATTGGAACACGATCATTTTAGACGGAACCATCCCAGAAAAAGACATTAAAAAAATGATCAAAGAAAGCTATGATATCATCACGGACAGTCCGACAAAAAGAATCTATGAAGCAGTCAAACAAATTCCAAAAGGGCATGTGGCAACCTATGGACAAGTAGCAGCTATGGCAGGAAATCCCAAGATGTCACGAGCAGTAGGAAATGCCCTGCATAAGAATCCAGATCCAGAGAATATACCATGTTTTCGAGTCGTCAATGCAAAAGGAGAACTAGCAGGAGCCTTTGCGTTTGGAGGAGAAGGAAATCAGGCGAAATTGTTAGAAGAAGATGGAGTTGTGGTTACTGATGGGAAGGTTGATCTGGATGTGTATGGGATGTAGGAAAAGACCATAAAGTGATCTTTGGAATAGAAAACCAGACAAATACAGATAAACAAATGTCATTCCGGGTAATGGGATACATTGAAAAAGCTTAGAGACACGTTTGCAAAGAAGGGTAATGTAGCGAAATATGCAAATAATTATAAATTAAATGTATTTGAGATAGCATATCTGACGGAAGAACAGATAAAGATATTTCAGAGTGATTTTGGAATTATTTCAGATTATTTTGTGAAGAGGAGAAAAGGTTATAAAACCATTGAAAATCATAAACCAATTAAACATGTAGATGAGATGTTAAAATTTATGAGGATTTTTGCAGAAGATGAAATCGTGATTGCGCCAATATATAAAATGGTAAAAGAATATCCAGAAGATACAGAGAAGGATATTTATCAAAGATTAAATTAAGAGTAAAAAGAATTTATAATAATATGTAGGAACACGAACAAAAGGAAAAACACCATGAACTATCTTTTACATTGCATAATCATAGAAATATTTATGGCAATCTACTGCTATCTATTTGGAAGTATCGCATTTCATGTGCCACAAAAAAATAAAAAATATCTCGCAATGACAGTAATTACAAAGTCATGTCTGTACAATGTTATAACGCTATATCTATGTTATATAGGAGTTATAGAGAATACATACAGATATGGGTTGCTGAACATTTTTTGTATTGTGGTGATATTTGCAATATATAAATTGATCACAGGATTAGATTATATAAGAATTATTATAGGTACGATGCTAATCGATACGTTTTGTGGAATTACGATTGTTGTACCATATACATTTATATATTTAGTTGCCAATAAAGATTTTAGTTTTGATCGTAATTTTGAAGCAGAGTTAGGAATTTATACAATAGTAGCAATTCTCTTAATTATTTGTGTTGGATATCTGATGGATCGGTGTATTGTAAGAAGATTTTTACGAAATTTTGCGATTTGTAAGATTCCATTTCAAAATTTGTTTAGAATTATATGTATTATTGGATTTGTATGGACAATGTATACTTATTCTGTTCAGGAAAGATCATCTATTACATGGCTGTATGTGGCAGTCCAAATAATTTTGGCACTAGGATTATTGTATATTACATCATGGTTTTACCGTTGGAGAAAAGATCGAAGAATTCGGATGGAGAATGAACAGTTAAACTATGAAAATAAAGTCATGAAAGAATATTGTGAAACATTAGAAAAACAAATGGAGACAATGGAACAGTTTCAGAATGATATTGTGAAGCAGATGGAAGAAGTAGAAGAGATTGCGAAAGAAGCAGAAGACGATGAAGAAATCAAACAGTATGTGGAAGAATTAAAGAAGACGTATGAAGCAATTCATCAGCAGTTAAAATGAAATTAAATAATGTGATTTAGAGTGTTTAAAAGGCATGATTTCTGAGAAAAGAGGCTTGGAGATTGTGCCTTTTTTGTATGGATGGAAATGATGCATAAATAGACAAGAATAAGACATAAGAGGACAAAATATTTAGAGGTATCAATGATAAAATAAAACTGAGAAACAAAAGAAAATATAAGGAATTATAACATATGAATAAGAACATACTTGAAAAGAAAGCAAATAAAAAACAGCTAATTATACTATTTATAATCGTAGCAGCAATAGCAAGCATTTCATATTCTAAATTTTATTCAAAAAAAGCAGAAAAAACAAAAGACGATATAGAAAAACAAACGATTGATCTAAATTCGAAAGAATATGATATGTCTCGAAATAAAGAATACATAGAGGACCTGTTTTCTGCGCAGAAAGTTAAAAAATGGAAGAAGTTGACGCTATTAGAAAAGCGAGTGCGACTCGAATATATTATAAAAAATCAGTGTGTAAAATTAGGCATGGAAACCGTTCCACCATTGATTCTTTCAGAAACTCAAGACAGTGATGGTGAGACAGCATCAACATCAATCATTGCACAATATTCAAAAACAGAAGATTGTATCAGGATTAATTTGGACTATGTAAATAATTACCCAAGAACTTCCATGAGTGCACTGTGCCATGAAATGAGACATCGGTATCAAGTAATGCAGGTATCGCTTTATGATAAGTTGAAGAAGGATAAGAAATATAAAGATTATATGAATATGGAAATGTTTGAGGATATCAAAATTTATAAAAAAGAGATAAAAAATTATAAGACAGATTATACCGATTCACAGGAAGAATATAGGCAGCAAGAAGTAGAGAAAGATGCAAATGAGTATGCGGGTCATCAGATGTCGGAATTTTTGAGGTTTTTGGTAAAGTTATAGTGGTTCAGTTGTCAAGACAAAAATCTAAGACTTTTATAATGAACTGATAGGTTGATAAGTTACTGTATCTGTAGAGACGTACGTAGGATGAACTAGTTTTCTTTACAGATAATTAAGCTACATATGACATCAGCATTGCAGGATAATAATATTCCGCGAGACTGTTTCAAGTTTTGTGTAAACACAAAAAACTGATATA